>SWBZ01001256.1_pt1 | contig 101657 bp, 92 predicted proteins | sample 4693031 | NCBI WGS metagenome assembly SWBZ01 (sample SAMN10267274, study PRJNA491770) | bioreactor metagenome | isolation source: DHS bioreactor inoculated with | place: Japan: off Shimokita Peninsula
CCCCCCGTCCTTGCCCTACACAGCGATCGATCGCAGTTCCTAATCAGCGGTCAGGAAGAAGCGGCGAGGCAGGGGGCAAAGCCTCCTTGGCCATCCGATGCAGCCAGCATGAAAACCATCCCTGCCTCGCTCGCACATTCCCGATCCTGCCGCGTCAACAACACGATCGGGAACACTCAGAAAGGTAGGGCAGCATGATGTGGTGTTACGGCGTGAGGCTGGTATCCGAATGACGATGACTTCTTCTCCCGAATCGGCAACGCCCGCCGTTCCCGAACCGGCCCGCGCGCTGTTCCCCGTCACACGCGGACGGGTGAAGGGCTACGAGCGCGCCGCGGTCGACAGCTTCCTCTCCCATGCGCGGGATGCCTTCGAGGCTCCGGGCCACCCGTCGATGACCTCGAGCCAGATCCGCGCTGCTGCTTTCCCACTCGCACGTCGCGGTTACGAGATCACCAGCGTCGATGCGGCGCTCACGCGAATCGAGGATGCCTTCGCCCGTCGGGAACGCGATGCTGCCATCGCCCGGGTGGGGACCGACGTTTGGATCGCCCGGACACGGCGGGACGCGCAGACCGTCCTCGACCGGCTGCAACGGCCATCTCGTCGCCGTTTCCAGCGAACCGGCGCGCTGCGCTATGGGTATCGGATCGACGAGGTCGACTTCGTCATGAACAAGCTTGCGCGATATCTCGAGACGGGAAGCGGCGCGACGATCGACCAGGTTCGAGGAGTCGCGTTCCGTATGCAGCGCGGTGGATACCGCGAGGTCCAGGTCGATGCGGTCTTGGATGCTGTCGTCGAGATCATGCTCGCTGTCGAGTGAACCCGCGCGTGGCTCCGGGGGCATGCGCGGCTGGGCCTCGATAGAATCGGGTCATTGTGACCGATGAGAACCGTGGCGACGAGGTAACCGCACGCGCGAGCGCTGAACTTGCCCAGCGGCGTTCCAGCGTGCCGCCCCGGGCTGCGGCAGCCCCGGTCGGACATTGGTCGAAGCGCCGCGGCGTGCTCGCCGTGTTCGCTGCTTTCGCGGCACTGGGCTTCGTTGCGGCGAACGCCGGCCCCAGCGGGATGGCTTTCGCGACCGGCGAGGATGACACGCCCGAGGCGGTCTCGCTGTATGCGAGTTCGATCGTCGACGCGCAGTCGATCGTCGTGGATACGGACGCCGAGCCGGTCGCTTTCGATCCGGATCGCGGCAGCTATGAGGTGTACGTCAAGCCCAAGCCCACTCCGACTCCGGTCGCCGCATCCAGCGGCGGGGCAGCGGCGCCGCTGTTCTACTCGGGTGGTGGCTCACCCGCGGAGTGGATGGCGGCGGCGGGGATCGCCGAGAGCGACTGGGGATACGTCGACTACGTGGTCTCGCGAGAGAGCGGTTGGAATCCGAACGCGACGAACCGTCGCTCGGGGGCCTGTGGTCTCGTTCAGGCGTTGCCGTGCAGCAAGGTCCCCGGCAGCGGCTACGACCCGGTCGACAACTTGCGGTGGGCTAATGGCTACGCGGTCGGGCGCTACGGCAGCTGGGCCGGCGCTTACAACTTCTGGGTCAATAACCACTGGTGGTGACCGGCGAAAATGCCACGATCTCATCGTCGCCGACCCGAGCCTGCCGGCGATGACGGGCTCGAACGCCTGATCGCGGGCTGGAAGCGAACGGAAGTACGCCGCGGCGTGGAATGGACGGTGCAGCCGGTCTCGGCGGCCCAAGCCACGAAGTCGTATGCGTGCCCCGGGTGCGTCCGCCCTATCGAGCCGGGGACCGCCCACATCGTCGCCTGGCGCGCAGACGGCGTACTCGGTGACGCCGCGGACCTCGCGGCGCGGCGCCATTGGCACTCACATTGCTGGAGGATCAGCTGACATGGAGATTCGCGGACCGATGCTGCTTCCCGCTCACCGGGAAGAGATCGAGCTTCACACGCAGGACGGTTTGCGGCTGGTCGGTGAACTCGCCCTGCCCGCAGAGCGCGCACCGCACGCAACGCTCGTTACCCTGCATCCGCTGCCGACGGCGGGCGGGTTCATGGACTCGCACATCTTCCGCAAGGCTGCGGCACGACTGCCCGCCCTCGCCGATCTTGCCGTGCTCCGATTCAACACCCGGGGGACGACCTCGCCGCGCGGAACCAGCGATGGCTCCTTCGACGGTGGTGACTCGGAGCGGTGGGATGTCGCGGCGGCGATGTCGTTTGTCGCGGAGCGAGGGTTGCCCCGTCCGTGGATTGTGGGCTGGTCTTTCGGGACGGAGCTGGCGCTGAAATATGCCGCCGATCATGACGTCGAAGGAATCGTGCTGCTGTCGCCGCCGCTGCATCGAACCACCGACGACGAACTCGCGGGGTGGGCCGAAGACCCCCGGCCGATCATCGTGCTCGTTCCGGAATTCGATGACTTCCTCCAGCCAGAGGAGGCGGCGCAACGCTTTTCGGTCATCCCGAATGCCACGCTCATTCCGGTCGAGGGAGGTCGTCATCTCTGGGTGGGCGAGAACCAGACGAGGACGGTTCTGACCGAGATCGTCGCCGCGATCAACCCGGATGCCCTCCCGTTGCCGACGGAGTGGGACGGAGAGCTCGGCGACCCTGCCTGAGACTCAGCGCTCGTTCTGCCGCGGGATAACGACCTGCCGGTAGATGATCAGGACGCTTGCCGCCGCCGGGATGGCGATCAGAGCGCCCAGGAGCCCGAGAAGGGATCCACCGGCGAGGGCCGCGACCACCACGACCGCGCCGGGGATCGCGACGGCGCGACTCATGATGCGAGGCGAGATGACGTAGGCCTCGAGCTGCATGTAGATGAGGTAGTAGATCGCGGCGATGAGCGCGATCGTGGGCGATCCAAGGCCCGGGATCAGACAGGTCAGCACGATGATCGTCGAACCGGTGAGCGTGCCAACGAGCGGGATGAGCGAGAACAGCAGGGCCACAACGGCGAGCACTGCCGGGAAAGGTGCCTCGATGATGCTGAGGAAGATCCAGCTCAAGATGCCGTTGATGACACCAAGGCTGACCTGTCCGATCACGTAGTAGCCGACCGAATCGGTGATCTGCTCTGCGAGATCGACGAACCGCTGCCGCTTGGATGCTGCGACGAGCTGGTACACCGCCTTCTTGAGCGAGGGGATCGAGGCGGTGAAGTAAATCGTCAGGATCAGCACGATGAACGCGCCGAACAGTCCGCTCGCGATCGTCGCGCCTATCGCGAGGATGTTGCCGCCGATCGATCCACCGATGGACGCGAAGTCCAGTCCCTCGAGCCACTGCAGAATGTAGGCGAACACGATGTCCCAGTCGAGCATCGGGAACACGGACTTAAGCCAGGTTTGCAGCTCATCCGGCCACGACGGGTTCTGCAGAATACGGGTGACCTCGATGACGAGCTGCGTGATCTGTTCCACGATGATCGGGAGCACCATCAGGATGACGCCGGCGAAGATGCCGAGCACCACGACGATGGTGATGAGAACTGCAGCCCACCGGGGCACGCGGCGGCGAATCAGCCACGAGACCATCGGTTCGAGGCCGAGCGCGAGAAACAGCGCGGTGCCGACGTAGAGCAGGATCGTCGACAGCGTCTGCACACTGGCGATGAGCAGGAGTCCGAGGCCCACGCCGAGGGTCGCGACGAATGCGACGCGGAAGGGGTTCTGCAGCTTCACGGCACCTCGTTCTCTCTGGCGCGACCCGCCTGGCGATCAGAATACGCATAGCTGCGCACAAGACGGTGATGCACCGCCTCCCTGGGGACTTTCAGGACATGTTCGCTAGTCTGAAATGTCGAGTTTCCGGTGTGCGACGACGTCCGCGCGCCGAGGAAGGTTTTTCGTGCGTTTCGTATGGGCTGTGGTCGCGCTGGTTCTGGCGACCGTGATGATCGGGGCGGGGATCGCCCAGCGGACGATCTTCCAGGGCCCACGCTCCACGACAGCCGATATTTCGATCACTCAAGATGAGCCGTATCTGGTCATTGATGGTGCGGTGTTGACCGCGAATCCCGGTTCCCAGACGCTACGCGTGCTCGGCGATGGTTCGGTGTTCGCCGCCTACGGTCGAACGGCTGACGTGCAGGCGTGGCTTGCAGACGCCACCTACAACCAGGTCGTGCAGACCGAGGATGGGGCGCTCGTCACCGAGGAGGTCGAGCCGACGCCTGAGCCCGAGCCGACTGTCGCCCCCACCGCCACGCCGGCAACCGACGCGCCGGCCGGCGATGGGGCTGCGACGGGGGATGCCGCGGCCGAGCAGGGAACAGCCGAGGAAGCGATTCCCGGGCGGAACCCAGCGGGCTCTGACCTCTGGCTGGATGAGTACCAGCAAGACGACCTTGTCATCGCGCCCCTGCAGCTTCCCTCCGACATGAGCGTCATCATTGCCTCGGACGGAACGGAACCTGCCCCGACGACAGTGAGCGTCACCTGGCCGATCGAGAACTCCACGCCGTGGGCCGGTCCCCTTATCGTCGGTGGCGGCATCCTAATGGCCGTCGGTGTTGTGCTGTACGTGCTCGGCATCCGTCATGTGCGCCGTTCACGTGGCCCGCGCCGCAAAGGTCTGCCGCTTCCGGTCACCGAGCCGATCGATCTGTCTGTCGCTGAGGCTGACAAGGGCGTGATCAGTGCCGGTAAGCCGCGGCGCGCGCTGGGGCGCGGACGCACCTCCTTCCTGGCGATCCCCGTTGTCGCGGTAACCGTTGGTCTGCTCTCTGGCTGCACGTCGGATGCGTGGCCGCAGCTAGTGCCGTCTGAGACACCGAGTCCGACCGCGTCGGTCATCGTGCCGGAGGGTCAGCAGGCCCCAGCGGTTACCAAGCAGCAGGCAGAGCGGATCGTCGAGCAGGCGGCTCAGACTATCGCTCAGGCTGATGAGGCGAAGGATGCCGACCTCGCCGCGACCCGGCTCGACGGAGCGCTCTTGGCTGAGCGCAAGACGAACTACACCCTGCGGGCGGCGATCGCCGACTATGGGATGCCGACCGCCGTTCCCGGCAAGCCCGTCGAGGTCGTCTTGCCGCAGGCCTTCAACGGCTGGCCGCGCTCGTTCCTCGCTGTCGTCACGGATGACGAAGCCAACACCTCGAGCATCATGGTGCTCACACAGGCCGATCCGTGGACTCCCTACAAGGTGAGCTATCTTGGCAACCTCGGTGGCAACACGCTGATGCCCGAACTTGCGCCGTCGTACATTGGCGCCAGTCAGCTCGCTCCCGACTCGCCGTTCCTGCTGCTGCCTCCCGACGAACTTGCCTCCGCCTATGCTGACGTGCTCGATAAGGGCGACGAGTCGGAGTTCGCCGGCATGTTCGACGAGCAGAGCGACCTGTTCCGTACTGGAGTCATCGCCGACCGGCAAGACCGGCTCAACGAGTTCAACGAGACGGCGAAGGACACGGGCAGCCTGACTTTCAGCGCTGCCGCCGGTGAGTTCGCTCCGTTTGCGATCGCCACGCTGGAAAGTGGAGCGATCGTCGCGGTCAGCATCGCCGAGACCGACACCGTCAAGCCGACCAACCCAGACGCGGTCATCAAGTTGAACAACAACGCGACGGTGAAGACCCTCGCTGGCGCTGACCAGTCGGCATCCGGGTTCTCGACGACCTTCAGCGATCAGCTCTTCTTCTACGTGCCGGAGAAAGGGTCGAGCGAACCGATCCGTCTTCTGGGCTACTCGAGTTCGATTCTGAAAGGCTCTGTGCTGTGACACTTCCCGGCTCCAACGTTCCTCTCCGGGGCGCCGTCGACCTCTCAGCCCTGCGCAACCGTCCGGCAGCTCCGTCCCCGAGCGATCCTGCCGCTGACGCTCCTGCAGGCGGAAACGCCACACGCCTGGTGATCAACGTCACCGACGCCATGTTCCCCGAGGTTCTCGAGCTGTCCAAGACGGTGCCCGTGGTCGTTGACCTCTGGGCTGAGTGGTGCGGGCCCTGTAAACAGCTCAGCCCGGTGCTCGAGCGCGTTGTCACCGAGTACGCGGGTCGCTTGGTGCTGGCGAAGGTCGACGTCGACGCCAACCCGCAGCTGGCTCAGGCATTCCGTGCGCAGTCGATTCCGATGGTCGTCGCCCTGGTCGGCGGTCAGGCAGTTCCCCTGTTCACGGGCGCCGTTCCCGAACAGCAGGTGCGCGACGTGTTCGCCCAGCTCTTGCAACTGGCCGCGCAGAACGGCGTCACCGGATCCGTCGGGGCAGGCGAGCAAGATGCTGCCGACGAGGATGGTGCTGCTGTCGAACCGGCGCTGCCGCCGCTGCACGCCGAGGCGTTCGCCGCGATCGAGTCTGGCGACTATGCGGCGGCAATCTCTGCGTACGAGCGTGCTCTCGCCGAGAATCCACGCGACACGGATGCGCGAGCGGGACTTGCTCAGGTGCAGCTGCTCTCGCGGGTCCAGGATGCCGACCTCCAGGCTGCGCGTACGGCCGCAGCCTCTGCACCGACCGATGTCGACGCTCAGCTGCTGGTCGCCGACCTCGATCTAGCAGGTGGCCACGTTGAGGATGCCTTCGACAGGTTGCTCGATGTGTTCGCGGCGCTGCCAGACGATGAGCGTGTCCCCGTTCGAGAGCGTCTGCTCGAGTTGTTCGGCATCGTGGGTGACGACGACCCGCGCGTCATCCGGGCGCGCAGTCGCCTCGCGTCACTCCTGTTCTGACCCGGCTACAGGTCCGCGCTGTGTCAGTCGCGGATCGTTGAGGGAACCCGCGCCTGGGGGTCATAGCGCAGCCAGATGACGCTCGTGGCCGGCAGCACCATTGACGCTCTACCGTCCTCCGTGGCAACAACCATCCCGAGATTGCCAACGCCAGCACCCCCGTATTCGTGGGCATCGGTGTTGAGGATCTCGCGCCAGACTCCACCGTGGGGCAGATCGAGCGCGTAGTTCGAGAGCGTCGACCCCGAGAAGTTGCACACTGCGGCGACGATGTTGCCGTCCCAGTCCCGTCGGGTGAAGGCCAGTACGTTCGGGTTCCACGTCGGAGCGCCGATGCGCGAGAACGCAGACCCGTCGTTGTCGCGACTCCACAGGGGCGGGTTCGCGCGGTAAGTGCCGTTCACGGCACCGACGAAGTCCTGGAGCTGGCGGTGGCTCGGCTGGTCGAGGGTCCACCAGTCGAGCCCGCGCGATTCGGACCACTCCGCCATCTGCCCGAACTCCTGCCCCATGAACAGCAGCTGCTTGCCGGGGTGCGCCCACATATAGGCAAGAAACGCACGCAGATTCGCCAGTTTGGCGGCATGATCACCCGGCATCCGAGAGAACAGGCTTCCCTTGCCGTGCACGACCTCGTCGTGGCTGATGGGAAGCACGTAGTTCTCGCTGAACGCGTAGACGAACGAGAAACTCAGCTCACCCTGGTGGTACGAGCGGTACAGCGGGTCCCGCTTGATGTATTTGAGGCTGTCGTTCATCCACCCCATGTTCCACTTGAACCCGAATCCGAGTCCGGCGTGGTCGGTAGGGGCGGTGACGCCCGGGAAGCTCGTCGACTCCTCTGCCATCATGCTGATGCCGGGGAAGGTCTTGTAGCACGTGGCATTGACCTCTTGCAGGAACCGGATGGCCTCGAGGTTCTCTCGCCCGCCGTGGATGTTCGGCTCCCACTCGCCGGCGTTGCGAGAGTAGTCGAGGTAGAGCATCGAGGCGACGGCATCCACGCGAAGCCCATCGACGTGGAACTCGTCGTACCAGTAGAGCGCGTTGGCGACCAGAAAGTTACGGACCTCGTTGCGTCCGTAATCGAAGATGAGCGTTCCCCAGTCCTTGTGTTCACCGCGACGCGGGTCGGGGTGCTCGTACAGCGCCCGGCCGTCGAACTTCGCGAGTGCGAACTCGTCCTTCGGGAAGTGCCCGGGGACCCAGTCCATAATGACGCCGATGCCCGCCTGGTGCAGGCGGTCGATGAGGTACTTGAGGTCGTCGGGGCTGCCGAACCTGCTCGTGGGCGCGAAATAGCCGGTGACCTGATACCCCCACGACCCGCCGAACGGGTGCTCGGCGAGGGGAAGGAACTCCACGTGGGTGAAACCGAGTGCGTTGACGTGCTCGATGAGCGGGTCCGCTGCATCGCGATACGACAGGCCGGGGCGCCACGAACCGAGATGCACCTCGTAGATCGACATGGGCTCGGTCACGGGGCGGCCCTTGGAGCGCCGCGCGATCCAGCCCGAATCATCCCAGCGGTAGGAGGAGACGGTGACAACCGAACCTGTAGCTGGTGGGACCTCGGCTCGCCGGGCGAGCGGATCCGCCTTCAGTCGCCACTGCCCGTCCGGCCCTTGGATCTCGTACTTGTAGACGGTTCCCTCGCCAACAGCCGGGATGAACAGCTCCCAGACCCCCGAGTCGCCCATCGAGCGCATCGCGTGGGCTGCACCATCCCAGCCGTTGAAATCACCGACGACGCGCACAGCGCGGGCGTTCGGCGCCCAGACGGCGAACGACGTGCCGTGGCTGTCTTCGTGGGTGCGCACGTGAGAACCCAGGACATCCCAGAGCCGTTCGTGACGTCCCTCGCGAATCAGGTGCAGATCGAGCTCGCCGATCGTCGGGGAGTGGCGGTAGGGGTCGTCGGAACGGTAGTCAGGGCCATCGTCGTAGGACGCGTCGATTCGATACGAGCCGATCGGTCCGTTGACCGTTCCCTCCCAAATGCCCTCAGCGACGTGTTCGAGCCTGGCACGTTTGCCGCCGTCGAACACGGCAGTGACGGTTGCCGCGAGCGGCCGGCGGGTCCGTACCACCCAGGTGTTCTTGCCCGCGGGATGGATGCCGAGGACGCTGTGCGGGTCGTGGTAGCTGCCGTGCGCGACGGCGTCGAGCGTGGCGGGGTCGATCGTGGTCATCGTTGTGCCTCAATCCGCAGGATGTGCACGGGCTCACGGAAGGCGTCGAGCCGCACGTAGTTGTGGTCTGCCCAGGTCCACTGCGCCCCGGTGATGAGGTCGGTGACGCCGAACTGCTCGCCCGGTTCGACGCCCCACACGCGAGTGTCGAGGTGGACCGTGGTCTCGCGCACAGAGTGGGGGTCGACGTTCACCACCACCAGGATCGTGTCGGATTCGCCTGTGGGGGAGAGCGCAGCATCCAGGTGCTTCGAGTAGACGAGAATCGCGTCGTCGTCGCTCCAGTGGACCGTGAGGTTTCGCAGCTGACGCAGTGCGGGATGCTCTCGGCGGATCTCGTTGAGTCGCGTGAGGAAGGGCGCGAGCGACGAGCCCGCCGCATCGATCGCATCCCAGTCCCGGAACTTGTATTCGTACTTCTCGTTGTCGATGTTCTCTTCGGACCCGGGCCGGGCGACGTTCTCGAACAGCTCGTAGCCCGCGTACACGCCGTAGACCGGCGCAGCGGTGGCGGCGATCGCGGCACGGATGACGTACGCCGCGTGCCCGCCATACTGCAGGTACTCGGTGAGGATGTCGGGGGTGTTCACGAACAGGTTGGGCCGCAGGAAGTCGGCGGTCTCATGAGCGAGAGAGGAGAGGAACTCCTCGAGCTCCTCCTTCGTGTTGCGCCAGGTGAAATAGGTGTAGCTCTGCTGGAAGCCCGCCATCGCGAGCCCCTGAAGGGGCGCTGGCCGCGTGAAGGCCTCGGCGAGGAAGACGACGTCCGGATGCTCGGCGTTCACCTCGTGGATCAGCCATTCCCAGAACTGGAGAGGCTTGGTGTGCGGGTTGTCGACGCGGAAGATGCGGACTCCCTGCGCGATCCAGTGGCGAACGATGCGCAGCACCTCGGTGCGGATCCCCTCGGGATCGTTGTCGAAGTTGATCGGATAGATGTCCTGGTACTTCTTCGGGGGGTTCTCGGCGTAGGCGATAGACCCGTCGGGAAGGGTCGTGAACCACTCGGGGTGGCTCGTCACCCACGGGTGATCGGGGGATGCCTGCAGCGCGAGGTCGAGGGCGATCTCGAGGCCTTCGGCGGCAGCTGCTCGCACGAACGCGCGGAAGTCGGCGAGAGTGCCCAGATCGGGGTGGACGGCGTCATGCCCGCCCTCTGCCGCGCCGATCGCCCATGGAGAGCCGGGGTCGCCCGGCGCCGGGGTCAGCGAGTTGTTCGGACCCTTGCGATTCGTTCGTCCGATCGGGTGGATCGGAGGCAGATACACAACGTCGAAACCCATGCCCGCGACCGCGGGGAGGCGCTTGCTTGCAGTGCGAAAGGTGCCGCTCTTGACAGTGCCGTCTTTGCGGAGCTTCGCGCCCTCGGAGCGGGGGAAGAACTCGTACCACGCGCCGACGCCGGCGCGCTCGCGCTCGACGAGCAGGTCGCGGTCACGCCCCACGGTCACGAGGGACTGCAGCGGGCGAGCCGTGAACGCTGCCTCCAGACGCGGATCGTCGATGAGGCTGAGCGGCTCGGTGCCGGCATCCGCTCGAAACTGCTCTGCTATCTCGGTGAGCATGCGGCGCTCGGCTGCAGGTCGGTCGCGTTCAGCAGCGCCGCGTTCGCACAGCAGCGCCCCCATCTCCAGCATGAGGGGGACGTCGACACCGGCGAGCACCTTGACGTGGGCCGCGTGGTGCCACGTCGCGAAGTCGTCGGCGAAGGACTCGAAGTGGAAGGTCCAGATCCCTTCCTCGAGGAGAGCCACATCGGTCCACCAGCGGTCGAAGCCGTCACCTGCGGGCTCCAGACGGTGGAGCGATTCGTCGCCCGACGGTGAGGTCAGGCGCAGGTGAACACCGATGCGATCATGCCCCTCGCGGAATGCTGTGACGCCGAACGCGACGGCTTCGCCATGAAAGGCGCTGGGGCTGTAGCGTTCGTCAGGGGTATCGGGACGGGGTCGCACCATCGGGATGCGTCCCATCGCGGCATCGGTGGCCGGCGCGAGTGGTGAGGCGGGGCGCACCGGGATTGCGGTGGCGCTTCGCCACGGCCGAGGAACGGGAGAGCGTCTGCTGGTTGCCACGTTTCGAACCTACCCCGCGCACCGCCGGAGGGAACAGGTGTGGACATGCGCCGCGCCGTCGGCAACAATGCCCCTCGGAAAAGGTTCAGGCCGGGTCAGCGACAAACAGGCGCATCGAGGTCGGACCGAGCTCGACAGAGGATCCGGGCTCGTGCGAGCTGATCTCGGTCGACGGATGCTCGTCTTCGCTCGACCAGACCGCACGATAGCGAGCGACGCCGTCGACGCGCGGCAGCAGCACAGTTGCCGGACGTTCGGTGCCGTGCACCACCAAGAGAGTTCGGTTGGGTTCCTCGACCTCGGGGGTGGAGGTCGCGAGGTACTGCAGCGTGCGATGCGTCGGATCGGCCCACCGAGCGCCCGACATCATCTCGCCGTGCTCGTCATACCAGTCCATGACGGATGCCGACGGCGTCTCCTGGTCGTCGCGCGCGAACCGACTCGGACGTAGCGCGGGATTCTGTGCGCGCAGGTTCAGGAGTCGCTGCACATGGGCGAAGAGGTCTGCCTGCCACGGCGCGTGCTCCCACGGCAACCATGTCAGCGAGCCGTCGTGGCAGTAGGCGTTGTTGTTGCCATGCTGCGTTCGTCCGAACTCGTCACCGGCGGTGATCATCGGGACTCCCGCAGAGAGCAGGAGCGTACCCATGAGGTTGCGCATTGCCCGGCGCCGTGTGGCGAGGATGACGGGGTCATCCGTCTCGCCTTCAGCGCCGTGATTGAACGATCGGTTCGTGTCGGCGCCGTCGCGATTGTGCTCGCCGTTCGCCGCGTTGTGCTTGACGTCATAGGAAACGAGATCATGCAGCGTAAAACCGTCGTGGGCTGTGACGAAGTTGACGCTGGCGAGGGGGCCTCGCTCGGCGCTGAACGTGTTGGAAGAGCCCGCGAGGCGTGTCGCGAACCCGCCGACTCCCACGGGCGCGGTCGCGGCGCGACGGCCGTAGTCGACATCGCTGAGCCAGAAGTTGCGCACGCGGTCCCGGTAGCGGTCGTTCCACTCCATCCAGCCCGGACCGAAATTGCCGGTCTGCCACCCGCCCATCCCGACGTCCCACGGTTCGGCGATCTTCTTGACATCCGCAAGCGCGGGATCGTCGATGATCGCTCGCAGCAACGGATGCTCGGGGGTGAAGATGTGCTCGCGGTCACGCCCGAGGGTCGTGGCGAGATCAAAGCGGAAACCGTCGACCTGCACGTCGTTCGCCCAATACCGCAGCGAGTCGAGGACCAGGCGGGAGGCGGCATCCGTGGCAGTATCCACGCTGTTCCCGCAGCCGGTGACGTCGATGTACGAGCCGTCGGCGTGCTGGCGGTAGTACCCGCGGTTGTCGATACCGCGGAAGCTCGACCGCGGTCCGCCGATCTCGGCTTCGGAGGTGTGGTTGTAGACGACGTCGAGAATCACCTCGAGGCCCGCCTCGTGCAGGAGCTTCACCATCCCCTTGAACTCCCGTAGTACCGCCTCAGGACCCTTGCGCCGGTTCTCTTCTGTTGCGTACGCGGCGTGCGGGGCGAAGAAGCCCACGGTGTTGTAGCCCCAGTAGTTGGTGAGTCCCAGTTCGAGCAGGCGAGGCTCGGTCGCGAACTGATGGACCGGGAGCAGCTCGATGCTGGTGACACCGAGTGTCGTGAAATGCTCGATCATCGCTGGGTGTGCGAGTCCCGCGTAGGTGCCGTGCAGGGCGGTGGGTACCTCGGGATGACGCTTGGTCATCCCCTTGACGTGACCTTCGTAGATGACGGTGCGGTCCAGAGGGATAAGGGGTTTGCGCGTGCCGCACCAGTCGAAGTCGCCGGCGACGACGACGGACCGCCATCCGCTCGAGCCGCTGTGCACGAGACCGCGCGCGTAGGGATCGATCAATAGCGATGACCGATTGAACGTGTTGCCGGGACCGGCGGGCCCGTCGACCTGGATCGCGTAGTGCGTTCCCGGTCGAAGACCGCGTGAGAACCCCGACCAGATATCCCCGTCGGTCCGCGAGAGCGAGACGGTTTCTACGACCCAGTCCAGGTCGTCGCCGTCGAAGATCAGCAGGTCGATCGAGGATGCGTGCGCTGACCAGATCCGAACCGTGCCGCCCCCGTCATGCAGCCGGATGCCGAGGTCATCGAACCGCGACGACAACAGCCCGGCGTCGGTCGTGTCGGCGCGCGAAAGTACAGCTGACTCGGGGATCGGCATGCGTAGAGCATAACGACGGCGCGGGCCCCTCGGCCCGCCCTCAGGGTCTGTCGCGCCCCGGTGCCGGGCGCAGTGGCACAGTGGATTCCGTGAGTATCTATATGGATCACGCCGCGTCGACTCCGCTGCGTCCTGAGGCGCGCGAGGCGTGGCTGGAGGCGACTGAGGTGGTCGGCAATGCGTCGTCGATCCACGCGAATGGCCAGAGCGCCCGGCGAGTCCTGGAGGATGCGCGGGAGCGGCTCGCTGCCGCGGTCGGGTGCGATCCGATCGAAATCGTTTTCACCTCCGGCGGAACTGAAGCCGTGAACCTCGCCCTGAAGGGACTCTGGCAGACGCGTCGCTCGGGAACATCTGACATCGTGCTCCCCGACGGTGAGCACCATGCATCGATCGACCCGGTGGATTGGATCGCTCGGCGCGATGGTGGAGGCATCCGGGGTGTGCCACTTACGACCCGCGGTGCTATCGACACTGCCGCGTTCGCGGCAGCTCTCCCGGGCGCTGCGCTGGCAACGGCTCTTGTCGCCAACAACGAGGTGGGTACGGTCAACCCGGTCGCCGGACTCGCCCAGGCCGCTGCCGCCGAGCGCGTGCCACTGCATCTGGACGCCATCGCGGCATTCGGGCATGTGCCGGTGTCTTTCGCACAGCTGCGGGGCGACGCTCGCCCGGGCGCCGGGCTGCTCGCCATGAGCGTGTCGGCGCACAAGGTCGGTGGCCCCATCGGAGTCGGCGCTCTCGTGGTCGCCCGCTCTGCCCGGTTGGATCCGCTGCTTCACGGCGGGGGCCAGCAGCGAGGGTTGCGCTCGGGGACGCAGGATGTCGCTGGAGCTGCGGCATTCGCGGTGGCTGCTGAGCTGGCAGTCGCGGAGCTTGCTGAGGAGTCGGTGCGCTTGTCGGTGATGCGCGATCGGCTGATCGCTGGCGTGCTGGACGCGGTTCCGGCGGCCGAGCTGCTCGGTGATCCGGTCGATCGCCTGCCGGGGAACGCGCACCTTCTCTTTCCTGGCGCATCGGGGGAGTCACTTCTTTTCCTCCTCGACATGGCGGGCGTCTCGGTATCGACCGGGTCGGCGTGTCAGGCGGGTGTTCCCGAGCCGTCCCACGTCGTGACGGCCATGGGCAGAAGCGAGCGGGAGGCGCGCGAGGTGCTGCGGTTCACGCTGGGGCGCTCCACAACGGATGCCGACATCGATGCGGTCCTTCGCGTGCTACCCGATGCGGTCGAGCGCGTGCGTGCGGCATCCGGGTCCCGTCCAGATAGCCGCTCGTAGACTGGGACCATGCGTGTTCTGGCGGCGATGAGTGGCGGAGTCGACTCTGCCGTCGCCGCTGCGCGCGCCGTGGATGCCGGGCACGAGGTCGTCGGGGTGCATCTCGCGCTGTCACGTGCGGGCGGCACGCTGCGCACGGGAAGCCGCGGCTGCTGCACGATCGAGGACGCCATGGATGCCCGTCGGGCCGCCGATCGCCTGGGCATCCCGTTCTACGTCTGGGACTTCTCGGAGCGGTTCCGCGACGAGGTGATCGACGATTTCATCGCCGAGTACCGCGCGGGACGCACGCCCAATCCCTGTATGCGCTGCAACGAGAAGATCAAGTTTGCGGCGCTGTTGGAGCGCGCAATCGAGCTCGGCTTCGATGCCGTCTGCACCGGTCACTATGCAACGCTCGTGGAGACGCCGGCAGGCCGTGAGTTGCACCGCGCCTCTGATGCCGCCAAGGACCAGTCGTACGTGCTCGGTGTTCTCGACGCCGGTCAGCTCGCGCACTGCCTCTTCCCGCTGGGCTCGACGCCCTCGAAGGCGGTCGTTCGCGCCGAGGCCGAGGAGCGAGGCCTGACGGTCGCGCACAAGCCCGATAGTCACGACATCTGCTTCATCCCGGATGGCGACACGAAGGGGTGGCTCGCCGAGCGCGTCGGTGTCGCGGAGGGGCCCATCGTCGATCGCTCGGGTGCGCAGGTCGGCACACACGACGGTGCCCACGCCTATACGGTCGGTCAGCGGCGTGGACTCGCGCTCGGCACGCCCGCGCCAGACGGCAAGCCGCGGTTCGTCCTCGAAATCCGGCCCGTGACCAACACGGTCGTCGTGGGACCCAAGGAGGCTCTTGCGACCGCCGAGATCGCGGGATCGCGGATGAGTTGGGCAGGACGTGCGCCGGATGCGGCATCCTTCCCGTGCGATGTGCAGATCAGGGCTCACGCCCATCCCGTGCCGGCACGAGCGGACCTCGTCGACGGCGAGGTCGTCGTCACCCCGGATGAGCCCTTGGACGGTGTCGCTACCGGGCAGACGGCGGTGCTCTACGACGGCACCCGCGTGATCGGGCAGTTCACGATCGATCGCACCCGCTCGGCAGTCCCCGTCGAGGTCTGAGCCTCCGCGCGGTGTCGTCGGCGCTGCCTAGACTTCACTCGTGGCCACGAACGACGCTTCCTCTGCATCTGCGACGAGCACCGACGCGGAGCTCGCGCGGCTCAGTCTTGATGATGCTCGTGCCGAGGCTGCGCGTCTGAGCGATCTGATCGTCGACGCCCGCGACGCGTACTACGGCCGGGACGAGGTTCTCGTCGACGATGCCACCTACGACGGGTGGATGCAGCGACTCGAGGCGCTGGAGCGCCTGCACCCCGAGGTTCAGGGGCAGGACTCTCCGACTCTGTCGGTGGGCGCGGCATCCGGAACGCTGTTCGCCCCGGTTGAGCACGCCGAACGGATGCTGAGCCTTGACAACGTCTTCAGTGAGGACGAGTTCCGTGCCTGGGCGGCGCGGGTGCAGCGGGATGTCGGCGGAGGGCTTCATTACCTGTGCGAGTTGAAGATCGACGGACTCGCGCTGTCGCTGCGGTACGAGCGTGGGCGCCTCGTGTCGGCTGCCACCCGCGGTGATGGGCGTGTGGGGGAGGATGTCACCGAGAACGTTCGGGATGTTGCGGGGATCCCGACCGTGCTTGCCGGCTCGGGGCATCCGGATCTCGTCGAGGTGCGCGGAGAAGTGTTCTTCACCGTCGCGGACTTCGCGTCGCTCAACGCCTATCAGGAGTCGATGGGAGACCGGCTATTCGCGAATCCGCGGAACGCGGCATCCGGGTCGCTCCGGCAAAAGCGCGAGGGCAAGAACGAGCGCCAGCTGGAGGCGATGCACGAACGGCTCTCGCGGCTGCGACTGACCGTTCACGGCATCGGCGCCTGGCCGAATCCTCCGGTAGCGACCCAGAGCGAGGTGTACGGGCTGCTGGCGTCGTGGGGTTTGCCGGTGAGTCGCTATTTCACGGTCGCTGAATCCGTCGATGCCGCTGCCGACTACATCCGCCACTACGGCGAGCATCGCCACGATGTCGAGCACGAGATCGACGGTGTTGTGGTGAAAGTAGACGAGCTCGCTCTCCATGACGAGCTGGGAGCGACGAGCCGCGCTCCGCGCTGGGCGATCGCCTACAAATACCCGCCCGAGCAGGTGAACACGAAGCTGCTCGATATCGTCGTGTCGGTCGGGCGCACCGGACGTGCCACGCCGTTCGCCGTCATGGAACCTGCGCGGGTTGCGGGCAGCGTTGTGCGCCAAGCGACCTTGCACAACCAGGATGTCGTGAAGGCCAAGGGTGTGCTCATCGGTGACACCATCGTCATCCGCAAGGCTGGCGACGTCATTCCCGAGGTCCTGGGGCCGGTTGTCGAGTTGCGCGACGGGAGCGAACGCGCGTTCGTCATGCCGGCGAACTGCCCCGAATGCGGGTCGCCGTTGGCTCCTGCGAAAGAGGGCGACATTGACCTGCGGTGCCCGAACACGAGGTCATGTCCGGCGCAGGTGCGCGGTCGGGTGGAGCACATCGGTTCGCGTGGCGCTCTCGATATCGAGGGTCTCGGCGAGGTATCAGCCGCCGCCCTGACGCATCCGTTACGGCCCGAGGTGCCACCGCTGGTCACCGAGGCTGGCCTCTTCGATCTGCGTGCCGAGGATCTGTTTCCGATCGACGTCGAGGTACGGGATGCCGAGACAGGACTCGTTCGTCTCGATGCTGACGGCGAGCCGGATGCGCGCAGCCCGTTTCGTCGTCAGCGCAAGGCTCCCCTGGAAGGCCGCGCGGCGACCGCATCGCGCCCGGACCCCGTGTTCGATCCCGACGGGCCGTTCGATGGGGATGCCGACTTCATCCTGTCCGCGGCGGCGCATGAACTGCTCGAGAATCTCGAACGCGCCAAGACGAAGGAGCTGTGGCGCTTCCTCGTCGCATTGAGCATCCGGCACGTCGGCCCTGTGGCTGCCCGAGCGCTGGCGCAGTGGTTCGGGTCGATCGATGCGATTCGCGCAGCGTCGCGTGACGAGCTTGCCGCCGTCGAGGGCGTCGGCCCGATCATCGCCGATGCGATCATCGACTGGTTCGAGGTCGACTGGCACGTGGAGATCGTGGAGCGGTGGGCGGCTGCCGGAGCGCAGCTTGCTACTCCCGGGCATCCGGGTCCGGGTGCTGCTGTCGCCTCGGGCGGCGTTCTCGAGGGGGTCACAGTTGTGGCTACCGGGACTCTTGAGGGATACACGCGGGAGGGCGCGCAGGAGGCGATCATGGCTGCCGGCGGGAAGGCTGCCTCAAGCGTGTCGAAGAAGACGGATTTCGTAGCCGCAGGACCTGGTGCAGGATCGAAGCTCGCGAAGGCCGAGGAGCTCGGCATCCGCATCATCGATGCGGCTCAGTTCCGCATCCTTGTCGAGCAGGGTCCAGCCGCGCTGGGGGAGTAGGGACTAAACGACGAGGGGCAGCGCTGGCGCTTGAGTGCGCGGGGCGGGATCGCTCGCAAGTCGCGCATGCGTCTCGACGTCATCCGTTTCCACGAGCAGCGGCTGCGATCCAGTAGTACATTCGGGCGCTTTCGTGCCGAGACTCGATTGCTGATACGCCGACGATGTCAACGGCCATCCCGTCCTCAGTAACTGCGTGATCAGACGGCGGCAGGATCATGCGTCATGCGTCATGCGTCATGCGTCATGCGTCATGCGTCGCGGCAGGCTGTCAGAACGGTGCGTTCTCGTCCAGCACGGCAGTGATGGTTCCGTCGGGTACGAATGTGACGACTCCTGGTGGTCGGTCGCGGTAGGTGCGGCCGGTGGGTCCGGTCCATTCGAGGATGCCGCCGGGGAGCTGTTTGACGTGCCATGCGGTTTCGTGTTTGAGGGTGTGGTGTCGTCGGCAGAGGTGGGCGAGGTTGGTGTGTTCGGTGGGGCCTCCGCGGGCGGCGTCCACGGTGTGGTCGACATCGGTTCCTCGGGCGAGTCTGACGCATCCGGGGCAGCGGCATCGTTGGTCTCGGGCGCGGAGGTGCCGTTCGAGGTCTTTGTTCTTTCGGTATCGGTCGACGCCGAGGACGGCGCCGGTGTAGGGGTCGGTCATGACCCGGTCCCAGCCGGGTGCGTTCGCGGCAAGGCGGCGGGCGGTGTCGGCATCGACGGGCCCGTACCCGGCCAGGAGCGCCGGCTGTGATCCGACCCCGGCGAGGGTGAGGACGGGGATGGTCACCTGCACTTCGCCGCGGATGGTGTCCAGGCCCGCCCCGTGCGCCACGGGTGCCCCTGCAAGCAGCATGTCGGCCAGCAGGTCGGCGCGTCTTTGATCCATCGTCCTCGTGTCGACGGGGCGCTCCGCTGTCTTGATGTCGTGATGTTCGTTGCTACCGGCGTCTCCGGAGGGGCCGGTCGTCACACGCACCAGGCTCTCGTTGCGCAGGTCATCAACGCTCGGGTCGGTCTCGGCATCCGGCCAAGGGCAGTCGGCAAGCGAGTGATCGGGCGCGGCAGTAGCGGGGGCATCCGGGACGCCCTGGGCCATGCGGGTGAGGCGGTCGTAGATCGCGTAGGTGAGGGTTGCGGGGAGGTCGGCGATGAGTCGCGCCATATCGTCCGGGAGGTCGATGACGCGGATGTTCCGGTCTGCTTTCGCGGCACGCTGCCGCCTCGCGGCAGCCTCGGGGTCGACACGGGCCGCGATGATCCGGGCGATACTCTTCATCCGCCCGGCGGTCTCGGTTTCGGCGGCAGCAAGAACGCGGGTCTCGTACCTGGCGCGGAGTTCGGGGTTGATGCCGGTTCCGGCGTCGAGGATCGCCGCGACATGGGCTGCGTCGATCGTTCCGTGTTCCCAGGAGGTGAGCACGTCGGGGTAGTCGGTGACGGTGGTGGATGCGTCGCCCATGCGCCGCTGCACGGCCCGGTCGCTGAGCCGCAACGCCGCGCCGATCTCGGCGGCAACCTCCCGCAACGGCAGATCCGCGTGACTGCGGCGCCGCAACCCCGCAGCGTGCTGTTCCGCGGCGCGTTCGAGGGCCAGATCCAGTGCCGCGGCGAACAGCCGCGCCTCACGCGCCTGCGCCTCCGCCACGGCCCGGTGCGCGTCCTCAAGCTCGGTGATCAGCTCATCGAGGGCACGCCATCGGCCACCAACCGTGGTGTTCGCGTCGTGCCCCATGACCATCTCCGATCGGACCGCCAGAAGCGGCATCCGTCTCGCACAAAGTGGGCACGTGCGCGATTTCCTGTTGATCCCAACTCTAGAAGGGGCCTCCGACATTGACAGGGGCGACAGGCGTGGGTAGCTGAGATTCGCGCAGCACGAGGTTGCTGCGGGCGGTCGCGGCGTCGACGATGAGAACGGAGTCTGTGATCGACCGGGCCGGTGGCCTCGGCAGAACGGAGCTAGAGTGAGTGATCGCGAGGAGCGTCTGGATCGGATCGGCAGCGAGCTTGAGATTCGCAGACTTGCTTCCGAATACTGCCACGGTGCAGACAAGCGCGATCTCGGCCGATTTCTCGCGGTCTGGGCGCCGAGCGCGACTTGGAGTCTTGGCAAGGATTCCGTCTACGAGGGGCGCGCAGCGATCGCGCGGGTGGTTGAGGCGCAGTGGCGTACATTCGCGCAGTATGTCCATTGGACGACGAACCACTCGATCTGGGTGGACGGCGATGAAGCCCGGGGCGAGTGCGACGTCGCGGTGGTCGTCCGTTTGCACAGTGGCCGATGGGTCAGGACGGCCGGCACTTACATCGACCAGTACCAACGGATTGACGGCACCTGGCTCATCGTCCGGCGAGACGCCAGCACCCGATTCGATATCGACATGCCTCCACACCCAAGCGAGACCCGTCTTCGATTCGACGGTGACAAGCCAGAGCGCCAGTCCTAGCGAACCCCGGTGCTTACCCGATCGAAGCTTTGACCGTGTGGGCCGACGAGCGCGACGGGTTTGCCGTCGACGGCTACGATCGTGCGTCCTCCGATCTCTTCGTTGACCTGCTCCGTGATGAATGGGAGCACCTGAGCGCCTTCGTTGCTGACCCAGGTGATGTCATCCAGGGAGCGGACCATCTCGACGAACGAGGCTCGACGATCCTCGGAGAGGTACGCGAGCACGGCGCTGTGAAACACGACCACATGGGCACCGGACGGGGCCGCAGACACCAAATCGGGAATCTTGTCGACGATGTCGCCGGCGACGAGGTGGGGACGATCGGTGATGACGATGTCTGCCGCCTGGTGCAGGCGCGCGCGGCGCTCAGTGTGCTCCGGCCAGATCAGCGTCTCGAGCCAGGCGAGCTGATCGCTGTCGGCGACGTCGATCGGATTCAGATCCACGCCAGCACGCCAGGCGATCTCGGGAATCCGTGTGGGCACGCTGGCGGCATCGATTGCGCACGGGATAACCACGCTGCTCGGACCATCGGACGGGTCGATGCGCACCGATTCCGCTCCGTTCACCGTGTAGGAGTAGCTGTAGCGATCCGGGTACAGAACGAGGCCGGCCGCAGCGCCAGCCTCGATCAGTGCGAGCGGTCCAGCCAGCTGCTCCAGAATCGGCAGGAGCACGGCACACCGGGCAGCCTCGTTAGTTTGCGTCGAGCGGCTCATGATGACGGGCTCTACGTCAGCCCAGTGGTCGATAAGCCAGTCGCGGAACTCGCGATAGGCCGTTACCGGTGCGCTGGTGAATCGCGCGGCCGCGAACACCAGATTGGGTTGCCTCTTCCCGGGTGGTAACGCATAGATCAGGGAAAGCACAGTGGGATCGTCAGCGACACCCAACGCCCATTCGGCGTAGGTCTTGGACACACCGGTAGCTTCGAGCTCTGCGAACTGTCGGTATCCGTCAGCGAGCCTCTGCGTCATCCCGCGACGATAGCGCGGTCACCGACATAGTCCCCGCCAGGCAGAATTGCCGGATGACGCAACGAACGCTCGAGGTCGAAGGCCTGGCGAATGCCCGTGACCTCGGGGGGATACTACGAAGCGACCGATCGCTGACACCGACCGGAGTGTTCTTCCGCTCAGAGAACCTTGACCGTGTGGGCCCAGTCGGATGGGATCAGCTCCGGGAGTGTGGCGTCGCTACGGTGATCGACCTCCGTCGGCCCGACGAGAGATCAGGGGCCGTGCCTGCCGATATCGCGCACGTGCACGTGGATCTCGATGGTGACGAGCGTGAGTTCTGGGAGGTTCTCGAGGCGGACGGGCGGTGGGCGACACCGCTCTATTACAACCAGCACCTCGAGTCACTCCCTCATCGGATGGCGAGCGTGGTTCGTGCGCTTGCGGACGCGCAGCCCGGTGGCGTGCTCTTCCATTGCGCCGCCGGATGGGACCGGACGGGACTGGTCACCGCGCTACTGCTGCGCGCGGCAGATGTAGGCGTCGATGAAGCGACGGCGGACTATCTCCAGTCATTCGCGAACGTCCCTGCGCTCGAGACACTGCACGGGCGCACCTTTCACGCTGAGCTGCGGAGGGAGGCAGCGCGACCGTGGGGCCATACTCCTGAGACCGCTTTCGCTGAGATGTTCGACAACCTAGACGTGCATCGGTGGTTCGATGTGGCCGGTATCGACGGGGCCACGCGCCGATCGATCTTCTCGTGGCGAGGAGCTCTTGAATCGCCAGAAGTGTCGGGATAGCGCGGCGCGGCAGGGCTCGATCCCCGGCCGTCGCGGATGCGACTGATCGCGAGGGACCTCACGGACTTCGTTCGCCGCATCAGCTGAGCCCGTGGCAAGGTTCCATCGCCCGCTGACCGGCGCATCGCGCGTCGGAGGCGGTTCCTAGGCTGGTGTCGTGGCGAAGATCGACGATGTGAGGGCCATCGCTGCGCGATTGCCTGGCAGCGAAGAGCGCACGACGATGAGTGGAACGTCGTGGTTCGTGCGTTCGAAGCCGTTCGTCTGGGAGTGTCATCCGTGGCCGAGTATTCCCGAACCGGTACGCACGGTCGTCGCAACCGAGCGCGTGATCGGCGTCAAGGTCGAAGACGCTCTCGACGCGCAGGCCCTTCGTCAGATGGACGCGCGCGTCTTCCTGCCGCAGACCACACGCTGGGGCGAGCCGAAGATCGCGTTCCGGCTCGCCGAGATCGACCTCGACCATCTCACCGAACTCGTTATTGAGGCATGGCGCGTTCAGGCGCCGAAGTACCTGGTGCGTGCGTTCGACGACCAGTCCTGACCCGGCGTGGTCGGTATCACTCCTCGCCCGAGAGCTCCAGGAGTTTCGCGCGCACCTGCCGGCGCAGCACCTTTCCGATCAGTGACTTTGGCAGCTCATCGACGACGAAGATGCGGCGCGGCACCTTGTAGGGGGTGAGGATGCTGCGAGCGAACTCGCGGATCGCCGTTTCATCGATGTCCTCGATGCTCGGATCGAGCACAATCGCGGCGACGACTTCCTCCCCGGAGTGCTCGGACGGCAGGCCGACGACGGCGACGTCTGCGACCGCAGGATGCTGCCGCAGCACTCCCTCGACCTCGGTCGGAGCGACGTTGAAGCCCCCGGTGATGATGAGTTCCTTGATGCGATCGACGATCCGCACGAACCCGGCGTCGTCGATCGTGACGATGTCTCCGGTGCGGAACCATCCGTCAACGAAGACCTCTTCGGTCTCCTCCGGACGACCGTAGTAGCCCGAGAAGACCTGCGGTCCGCGAACGATGAGTTCGCCGCGCTCGCCCTGCGCGACATCCGTGGTCGGGTCATCGGGGTCGACGACGCGACACTCAGTACCGGGAAGGGGCAACCCGACGGTACCCGGGACGCGATTGTCGGCGACCGGGTTAGCCATCAGAACGGGGGAGCATTCGCTCAGTCCGTATCCCTCGACGAGGTATCCGCCGGTCTCGGCCTCAAACGGCACGACGAGTTCGTGCGGGAGCGCCATCGCGCCCGAGATCGCGATGCCGGTGCCGGCCAACGAGATCCCCGTGCGCTGGGACTCCTTCAAGAGCCGATCCGCGATCGGCGGAACGAGCGGCAAGAAGGTCGCCGGGTGCTTCTTCGTGACCTCCAGCACCATGTCGGGATCGAATCGTGGGAACAGCACGAGGCGCGCACCCATCGACATCGCGAACGTGAGGCACAGAGTCAGTCCGTAGGCGTGGAACATCGGCAAGACGGCGTAGACGACGCATCCTTCACCGCGATGGATCGTGGGAACCCAGGCCTGCGCTTGCGCCGCGTTCGACAGCAGGTTGCGGTGGGTCAGCGACGCCCCCTTGGGGTTGCCCGTTGTTCCGCTCGTGTACTGGATGAGGGCGAGATCGTCGGTCGAGGGTGACGGATGCGTGGCGGGAAGTGGCTCGTGACCGACGACGTCATCCCAGCTGACCGCGCCGCTGACTCGCTCGGTCAGCGCAGTGCGCGCCTCGCGTGCCTTGGCGATCGGGAGCTTGAGTGCCAGCTGCATCGTCCGGGGCATGGCCTTGGTGATGTCTACAGAGATCAGCGTCTTCACCCGCAGGTCGCGCGGGAACTCCTGGACCGTGCGCACGACCTTGCTCCAGACAATCGCGTGCTTGGCGCCGTGGTCTTCGAACTGCTTGCGCAGCTCCCTCGGCGTATAGAGCGGGTTGTGCTCGACGACAACGGCGCCCAACCGCAAGATGGCGTAGAACGCGACGATGTGCTGCGGGCAGTTGGGCAGCACGATCGCGACCGGGTCGCCTGCTCGAACGCCGTGTGCGTGCAAGGCGGCAGCGGCGCGCTGAATCTGCTCGTCGAGCGACCGGTAGCTCGTCGTGCGTCCGAAGAACTGCAGCGCCGGTGCGTCGGGATAGTCCCGGACGGATGCTGCGACGATGTCGATCAGTGACCCGCTGACCGGCTCGAGGTCCTCGGGGACCCCCTCCGCGTAGCTGGCGATCCAAGGGCGGGGCGGGTCGTACGGCATCACGGCATTCAGCCTAGGGGGGAGGGCGCCGCCTCTGAAGGTCCGGCCCGCGGTCAGTTCGTGTCGAAGGTGAGATGCCGCACGATCGCGCGAGCGCGTGAGTCGGGATCGGGAGGAAGCGGCGTTGCGCCACTCAGCCAGATTCCGGCGAGACCGTGCACGACAGCGAACGCAGCGTACGCTGCGTCGCGCGCTCCCTCGCTCTCCGACCCGTCGGCGCGGGCATCAGCAACGGCCCGCTCGAGGATGCTCCATGTCGCCATTCGCGCGGTAGTGAGCGAGGCGTCCTGTTCATCGGTTAGTCGCGGTGTCCACATCACGGCGTAGTGTCCGGGGTGGGCCAGGGCCCAGGTCACGTAGGTCACGCCGTGGTCGTAGATGTCGCCGCCCACCTCTGTCAACGCCGCACTGAGCAGGGTGAATCCTTCGGTAGCCAGCGCCGTCATGAGATCGCGCCTGGTGGGGAAGTGGTGGACGGGCGCGGCGTGGCTCACGCCGGCGCGGCGCGCGAGTTCACGCAGCGTCAGAGCATCGGGGCCGGACCCTGCGGCGACTCGAGCGGCCTCCGCCAGAAGCTGCCGCCGAAGGTCGCCGTGGTGATAGTTCGCCATAAACAGACCTTAACTTGTCATTGACAAGATAAGCGAGCGTCGGGCAATCTTGTCAGCAACAAGTTTACTTTCCGAAAGGACATGACCATGGCACTTCTCATCCCGCTTGTCCTCGTGACCGGACTGGTGCGACTGGCCACGTGGGTGCTCATCTCGCGCGGCGTGACTCGAGTTCACCCGTGGGCCTCGTGGCCTGCGGCGGCAGGCGCAGGACTTGCGGCGGTGCTCTTGTTCGCGAGCGTGACGCAGTTCGTCGAACCGCAGCGCTCGGGACTGGTCGCCATCGTGCCGGAGTTCGTCCCATTCCCCGACCTCGTCGTCACAGCCACGGGCATAGCGGAGATTGCGCTCGCCGTCGGGCTCGTCGTGCCGCGAACCCGGCGATGGGCCGCGTGGGGTGCTGTGCTGCTTCTGGTGGCAATGTTCCCAGCCAACATCGTCGCGGCCGCCGGAGTAGACAACCCTGCCGCGCCGTCGACGCCACTCCTTCCACGAGCGATGATGCAGATCGTCTTCATCGCGAGCGGGATCGTGGCGGCGCTCCCGGCTCATCGACTCACCGTGCACCGGGCTGAGCGCTCTGCGGCGTGATGCCGGGAGAGGGCTCGGCGGGGGCGCGCCATCGCCCCGCCTAGAATGGTCCGGTGTCTGAAATCACCCCCGATCTCGTGCGCCATCTCGGTGTGCTCGCCCGGATCCGCCTGAGCGACGACGAGGTTCAGCGCCTCACCGGTCAGCTCGACGCGATCGTCGACAACATCGCCAAGGTGTCTCAGGTCGCCACTCCCGAGGTGCCCGCGACAAGCCATCCGATCGCCCTGCACAACGTGTTCCGCGCTGATGTACCCGGCGACATGCTCACGCCCGAGCAGGTGCTGCAGAACGCCCCGGATGCCGCAGACGGCCGCTTCCGTGTGACCGCGATCCTGGGAGAAGAGCAGTGACAGACCTCACCCGACTGACCGCAGCCGAACTGGCGTCCTCGCTCGCCTCTGGCGAGATCTCCAGTGTCGAGGCCACGCGCGCCCACCTCGATCGGATCGCAGCGGTGGATGCTGACATCCACGCCTTCCTCCACGTCAGCGACCAGGCGCTCGAGGTCGCTGCCGGCATCGACGCCCGGCGCGCGGCAGGCGAGGAACTTCCCGAACTCGCCGGCGTCCCCCTCGCCATCAAGGACGTGCTGGTCACGACCGATATGCCCTCGACGAGCGGCTCCCGCATCCTCGAAGGGTTCATGTCGCCCTACGATGCGACGGTCGTCGCTCGCTCACGTGCTGCCGGTCTGGTGCCACTGGGCAAGACCAACATGGACGAGTTCGCCATGGGGTCCTCGACCGAGCACTCGGCCTACGGACCCACGCACAACCCCTGGGACCTTGAGCGCATCCCGGGTGGGTCTGGCGGCGGTTCTGCGGCGGCGGTGGCAGCCTTCGAGGCGCCGCTGGCTCTCGGCTCTGACACGGGCGGCTCGATCCGTCAGCCCGCTCACGTCACCGGAACCGTGGGCCTGAAGCCCACCTACGGCGCCGTCAGCCGCTACGGTGCGATCGCGCTCGCCTCCAGCCTTGACCAGGTCGGACCGGTCACGCGCACGGTGCTCGACGCGGGCCTGCTGCACGACGTGATCGGCGGTCACGACCCCCACGATTCGACCTCGCTCGCCGAGGACTGGCCGTCGTTCGCGGATGCCGCACGCGAGGGTGCTCGCGGCGACGTGCTGAAGGGTCTGCGGGTCGGCGTCATCCGGGAACTTCCCGACAGCGGTTTCCAGAGCGGTGTCTCCGAGTCGTTCCGCGCGGCGCTTGCCCGGATGGAGGCTCAGGGTGCCGAGATCGTCGAGATCAGCGCCCCGCACTTCGAGTACGGCGTCGCGGCCTACTACCTGATCCTTCCCGCCGAGGCATCCAGCAACCTCGCGAAGTTCGACTCGGTTCGCTTCGGTCTGCGCGTCGACGTTCCCGGCGGAACGGTTGAGGATGTCATGGCAGCAACGCGGGATGCCGGTTTCGGAGACGAGGTCAAGCGCCGCATCATCCTGGGCACCTACGCGCTGAGCGCGGGGTACTACGACGCGTACTACGGGTCGGCGCAGAAGGTGCGCACCCTCATCCAGCAGGACTTCGAGCAGGCGTTCGCTCAGGTCGACGTGATTGCCACGCCCACCGCCCCGACCACAGCGTTCCGTTTGGGGGAGAAGATCGACGACCCGCTGCAGATGTATCTCAACGACGTCGCAACGATCCCCGCGAACCTCGCAGGCGTCCCCGGTATCTCGCTTCCTTCTGGCCTGTCCGCCGACGATGGGCTGCCGGTAGGCATCCAGTTCCTCGCCCCGGCGAGGCAGGATGCCCGGCTCTACCGCGTCGGCGCGGCGCTCGAAGCGCTGCTTGTCGACGAGTGGGGTGGTCCGCTGCTTGATCGCGCGCCGGTTCTGGGTGCCGCAACGGGAGGTCGTGCCTGATGGCTACCGCTAAGCTCATGGACTTCGACAAGGCGCTCGAGTTGTTTGAACCCGTCCTCGGGTTCGAGGTGCACGTCGAGCTGAACACCGAGACCAAGATGTTCTCGGCCGCCGGCAACCCCGCCCACGAGGCGAACCACGACGCTGCACCCAACACCCTTGTCGCTCCGGTCGACATGGGCCTGCCGGGCGCATTGCCGGTCGTGAACGAGACAGCCGTGCGCTCCTCGATCAGCCTGGGCCTTGCCCTCGGCTGCTCGATCGCGCCATCGAGCCGGTTCGCGCGCAAGAACTACTTCTATCCCGACCTCGGCAAGAACTACCAGATCTCGCAGTACGACGAGCCGATCGCTTTCGAGGGCACGGTTGAGGTCGAACTCGAAGACGGCACGATCGTCGAGGTTCCCATCGAGCGCGCGCACATGGAGGAGGATGCCGGAAAGCTCACCCACATGGGAGGCTCCACCGGCCGCATCCAGGGCGCCGAGTACTCGCTTGTCGACTACAACCGCGCTGGCGTTCCGCTGGTTGAGATCGTGACCAAGCCGATTTATGGCGCTGAGCACCGCGCGCCCGAGATCGCCAAGGCGTATGTGCGGACGATCCGTGACATCGTGCTCTCGCTCGGCATTTCCGAGGCGCGACTCGAGCGCGGGAACCTGCGCTGCGACGCGAACGTCTCGCTGCGCCCGCGAGTCGCGGCCGGAGAGCCGCCGGCGCCGCTCGGAACCCGTACCGAGACCAAGAACGTCAACTCGATGCGCTCTGTCGAGCGCGCGGTTCGTCACGAGATCCAGCGCCAGGCCGCGATCCTTGCTGCCGGCGGCACGATCACGCAAGAGACCCGGCACTGGCACGAAGACACCGGCACGACGTCTCCCGGTCGTCCGAAGTCGGATGCCGACGACTACCGTTACTTCCCCGAGCCCGATCTGCTCCCCGTCGAGCCGTCAGCTGAGCTGATCGAGGAGCTTCGTGCGGCGCTTCCCGAGGCACCGGCTGCGCGTCGGCGCCGGCTCAAGGCGGAGTGGGGCTTCACCGACCTCGAGTTCCAGGATGTCGCCAATGGCGGCATCCTGGCCGAGGTCGAGGCCACGATTGCCGCGGGTGCATCGCCGGCAGCAGCGCGCAAGTGGTGGACCGGTGAGATCGCCCGGATCGCGAACGCGCAGGACCGCGAAGCGAGCGACCTCGTTTCGCCGGTCGATGTCGCGGCTCTGCAGGGGCTCGTCGACGCAGGAACACTCACCGACAAGCTCGCCCGACAGGTCCTCGAGGGCGTCATCGCCGGTGAGGGCACGCCGCAGGAGGTTGTTGATGCGCGTGGGCTCGCGGTCGTCTCGGATGACGGGGCGCTGATCGCCGCGATCGATGAGGCGCTCGCGTCTCAGCCCGACGTGCTCGAGAAGATCCGCGATGGCAAGGTCCAAGCGGCCGGTGCCATTATCGGCGCGGTCATGAAGGCGATGAAGGGCCAGGCTGACGCCGCGCGCGTGCGCGAGCTGATCCTGGAGCGCGCTTCTCAGTCCTGACGGGCGGGGGTCTTCTCGATCAGGCTTGCCGCTCGAAGGCAGCGAGGTGGTTCTGGGAGCCGGCAAGCAGGCGTTCTAGGACAACCGCGACGTCATCGGCAGCGCCATCCAGAGCACGCGTCAGATCGGCGATGTCGGTCTGCTCGATGAGGATTCCGACATCGATGGCGGCCGCCCTGGATTGGCTGCCATCGGCCACGAGCTGGTCGTAGAGCGCCTGGAGGTCGGGGTCGCTGAACACGCCGATCTCGTCCGAGCGCGGATCGGCAAGGTCGTACTCCACGAGAAGTGTTGCCACGGCATCCTGATGCGAGATCTCGGACGCTGCGATGTTCGCGAAGACGTTGCCGCCCCAGAGGTCGCCGAGCACGGTGTAGACGTCGTGAGCGAGCTTCTCCTCTTCAATGAGATAGAGCAGCTGAGCGTCGACAGGAGGTGAAGACGCGTCGGCGAGCGGGGGCTCGGTCGACGTCGCTAGGTTCTCGGTCGTTGGTGCCGCGGATGCGTCTACACGGGTGCTGGGCGGCGGCGCCGTGCATGCCGTCAGCCCCATCATCGTGAGTGCGGCCGCCGCGACGGTAAGAGAACGGGTAGTGGTGATCACGGTGTGCTCCTTCGAACCGCTTGCTAGATACCCCCTAGGGTATTGTCTCTCGCTTAATGTCGGCTGTCTGGTCATGATGCGAGCGCCGAGAGAGCGGTGTCGGTGGTGCGGGCGAGAATGGATGCATGGGACGAGGGGACGGCAGAAATCGCCTCGTGTCGCCCGATGACGCGGATGACACCGGCGCCGACATCCTGCACGTCGACATGGATGCGTTCTACGCTGCGGTCGAGGTGCTCGATGACCCGACCCTCGCGGGAAAGCCCATCATCATCGGCGCTCCGGAGAGTCGCTCGGTCGTTTCCAGCGCTTCGTACGAGGCCCGCGCGTTCGGCGTTCGTGCGGCCATGCCGGTGGGGCAGGCACTGCGCCTGTGCCCTCAGGCGATTGTTGTGCCACCGCACTTCGACCGTTACGTGACGCTGTCACGTGAGGTCATGCGCGTCTTCCACGACATCACGCCGCTGGTCGAGCCGCTGTCGATCGATGAGGCTTTCCTCGACGTACGAGGAGCGCGGCGGCTGTGGGGCTCTCCCGGAACGATCGCGCGGATGCTTCGCGCCCGCGTGCGTGACGAAACCGGCCTGACCTGCAGCGTCGGCGCAGCAGCGACCAAGCACGTCGCGAAGATGGCTTCGACGCTGAGTAAACCGGATGGCCTTCTCATCGTTGCCGAAGCCGACACCGCAGCGTTCCTCGCGCCACGTTCGGTGCGCGCGTTATGGGGAGTGGGACCGAAGGCTGCCGAGGCACTCGAATCGCGAGGCATCCACACCGTGGCCGACGTGTTGGACACACCGCAGGCCGTGCTCGAACGTGCTCTGGGCGCAGCAATGGGGGAGCGAGTGTGGAACCTCGCACGGGGCAGGGATGCACGGGAGGTGTCCACCACCCGTGTCGAAAAGAGCGTCGGGCACGAAGAGACGTTTCACACTGATATCAGCGACCCCACGGTGCTGCGCTCGGAGCTGCGTCGTCTGGCGGACCGTGTCGCGGCGCGTCTGCGCGCAGCGTCGTGGGAGGCCGGAGCCGTTGCGATCAAGGTCCGCTTCGCCGACTTCAGCACCGTGTCCCGCTCGCGCAGCCTCCCGGAACCGAGCTCCGTCGGTCAGCGCCTCGGGGAGGTCGCTCTGGAACTGTTCGACGCGATCGACAGGCGCCTCCCCATCCGACTCGTGGGCGTCCGCGCCGAGAAGCTACGTACCCTCAGCGAGTCAGCGCCCACCCTCTGGGACGATGACGGAGAGTGGCGGCGCGTCGAGTCCGCGCTCGACACTGCCGCGGCGCGGTTCGGTCGAGGGGCCATCACCCGCGCAACGCTGATCAGCGAGCGCGGCGGCGGCACGCTTCCCTCCAACCCCCGCCTACCTCGCGATGATCCGCGCTGACCAGGATCGGATCGAGGTCGCCCTGTCTTCGAGGGTCTCGGGCCGGTAGCGTGGGGCTATGCCCAACATCGCGCTCGAACTTGGCAAACAGGCAGCATCCTTCGGCGTCTCCGGGATCTACGGAGAACAGCAGGACGTCGACGGCATCAAGATCATCCCGGTCGCCCTCGCATCCTCGGGGTTCGGCGGAGGCTCGGATGAGGGCGGCAACGGCGGCGGCGGCGCCGGCGGCACGGCGATCCCGATCGGCGCATACATTCGCCGCGGCGATGACCTGCGCTTCGAGCCCAACCTGATCTCTCTGCTCGCCGTCGGAATCCCATTCGTGTGGGTCGCCGGCCACGTTCTCATTCGTGTCATTCGCGCGCTCAAGAAGTGACGACCCGGTCGGTCAGGTTCTGACCGATGCCACCGACGTCCTGCGCGACGACATCCTGGCACGTGCCGCGCCGTCGCCCGTCATCCTGATCGATGGGCGCAGCGGGGCCGGCAAGACGAGTCTGACCCGCCTCCTTCTCGAGCGCTGGCCGTTGGATGCCGCGCCTCAGCTGCTTGCTTTGGATTCGACCTACCCGGGCTGGGATGGCCTGGATGCCGCCGTCGAGGATGTCACGCACAACGTCCTCATCCCGCACGCTGCCGGGCAGCAGGGGCGTTGGCGACGGTGGGACTGGGGTGCGGGTGAGTACGCGGAGTCCCATGGTGTTGACCCCGGTCTGCCGCTCGTGGTCGAAGGATCCGGCATCCTCACCCCGGCGACTGCGGTGCTCGCCGGTGTGCGGGTGTGGGTCGAATCGCCGGCGGATTCGCGGCGAGAGCGGGCCTTGGAGCGCGATGGGGACACCTACCGACCGCACTGGGAGCGTTGGGCGCGGCAGGAAGACGATCACATCACTCGTGATGAGCCCGCGGCGCACGCTACGCGAGTCTTCGTCGTGCCCTGAACTGACCCGCGTCGCGCGTCGTCAGGATTCGCCGGAGTCCGCATCGATCGCTGTGATGAGGCTGTCGAGGCGGTAGCCGAGCCAGTCGTAGATCCCGAAACGGGGATCGGCGGCGTCGTGGTCGTCATCGGCCTGAATGCCGAGCCGCGTCGCCAGCACGAGCCGAATCGCCGACAGTGTGCGCAGCAGCGCGCTCACGTCATCGGCACTCGCGTGCACGACAACCTCTTCCGTGAGTTCCGGGTCATCGGATGCGACCGGCATGGTCGGCAGCGTCGGGCGCAGGATGCCGAGAACCGTCTCTGCATCGGCGTGGCGGCGATCGAGGAGCTCACGCTCGGTCAGGCGACGGAACTCGCGAGCTGCAGCGTCGTCGTCGAGATACCCCTCGGGAACGAGACGTGCCACGGCGTCGTCGCTTGATGCGTCTGCCGTGGCGTCGAGGAGGTCCCGGAACTGCTCCGTCATCTGCGAGAGGTGCAGAGCCTCGATTCGTGTGATGGCCATGACGAGTTCTCGGGTCATGCCGGAGCCCTCCGCACAGTCGCCGAAAGCCCGTAGTCATGCATGGCATGAACGTGAAGCTCCATCTGCTCGCGCGCCCCCTCGGCAACCACCGCGTGGCCCTCGTGGTGCACGGCGAGCATCAGAGACTCGGCCCGCTCGGCGCTGAAACCGAAGTAGCTGCGAAAGACGTGGGTGACGTAGCTCATGAGGTTGACGGGGTCATTCCACACGACCGTCTGCCACGGCATGTCAGCGGCGTGGCGTGTGTCGACATCCTCATCGGCCCGAGGGAGTGTCGCGCTATTCATCAAGCCCATCCCAACTCGTGGAGTCGGTCATCGTCAATCCCGTAGAAGTGCGCGATTTCGTGCACGAGAGTCGTGTGGATCTCAGCGCGAAGCTCGTCCAGATCGTCGCATGCTGTCAGGTGCGCTTCACGATAGACGATGATCCGGTCGGGGAGCTCACCCACGCCATATCGGTCGCGTTCGGTGAGCGCCCACCCGTCGTACAAGCCGAGGAGGTCGAGGGAGCCATCCTCGCCGCGGTCTTCAACCACGAAGATGACGTTATCGAGTCCGTCGACCATGTCATCGGGCAGCCGGTCGAGTTCCTCGACCACCAGGCGCTCGAACGCGTCGGCATCCATCTCGATCATCGTGCCCCGCGCCTCCCCGCCACGTACTTGGTGCCCCCGACTGGACTCGAACCAGTAACCGTCGGATTAGAAGGCCGATGCTCTATCCATTGAGCTACGGAGGCGCATCCACCAGATTACCGGGAGCCGCCGCGGTTGCCGTGAGCGCCAGCTCTAGGATGGGCGGCATGGCTTCGAGCGAGAACGACCGGCTGGTATGGATCGACTGTGAGATGACCGGACTGGATCTCGCCGTTGACGAACTCGTCGAGATCGCTGTCATCGTCACCGACTTCGAGCTGCGTCCGCTGGATCCTGGTTTCCAGATCGTGATCAAGCCAGACGCCTCTGCGTTGGCGAACATGAACGATTTCGTCACCGCCATGCACGAGAAGTCTGGCCTGCTTGAGGAGATTCCGAACGGCGTCAGCGTTGCCGAGGCCGAGTTCGAGGTTCTCGAGTACATCCAGCGCTTCGTTCCCCTGGAGGGCAAGGCGCCGCTGGCGGGCAACACGATCGGCACTGACAGGATGTTCCTCGCGAAGTACATGCCGCGCGTCGATCGGTGGCTGCACTACCGCAATGTCGACGTCTCGAGCATCAAGGAACTGGCCAGGCGCTGGTACCCGCGCGCCTACATCCACGCTCCGGCGAAGGATGGTGGACACCGTGCGCTTGCCGACATCAGTGAGTCCCTGCGTGAGCTTGCCTATTACCGCAGTGTCGTCTTCGTTCCCGAGCCGGGTCCGACCAGCGATGACGCCAAGCAGGCAGCGACCGCAGCCGTGTCGGCGTTCGCCCCCGGCGTGTGAGAGAATCTTTTGGTTGCGCACTCCGGTGCGCACATGGTGGGTATAGCTCAGTTGGTAGAGCACCTGGTTGTGGTCCAGGGGGTCGCGGGTTCAAGTCCCGTTACTCACCCCAAGTGGTCCTACCTCGGTGAAGCGAGGGGAGTGACCGGCGCTGAGGCGCTCGGTGAGGGCACCCGCTTTCGCTGGGTGTCCAGGAGCGGCAGCGTGATGTGAACGAGCGGGCCGATGGTCGCCGCGAATAGCACGGTGCCAAGACCTACCGTGCCTCCCAAAAGCCAACCGATGATCAGCACGGTCAGCTCGACGCTTGCGCGAGCTGCCCAGATCGGCATTCCGAACCGGCTGTGCAGGCCGGTCATGAGTCCGTCGCGCGGCCCCGGTCCGAAGCGTGCTCCGATATAGAGACCGGAGGCTATGGCGACGAGCAGGATGCCGCAGATGAGCACCCCGAGCTGAGCGAGGAATCCGGATACTGGCGGCAGAACCCACAGCGTGAGCTGCATCGCCGTTCCGAGAATCAGGATGTTGGCGAGAGTGCCGATTCCGGGGCGTTGGCGCAGTGGAATCCACAGCAGAAGGATCAACAGGCCGAGGATGTTCGTCATCCATCCGACGCCGATGCCGGTTCTGATCGACAGCCCCTCGGCCAGCACGGTCCAGGGGTCGACTCCCAGTCCAGCATCCACCGTCAGCGCAGCTCCGACCCCGTAGAGGGGGAGCCCGATGAGAAGTTGCAGGATGCGGCGAGGCATGGCACCATCCAAGACCAGAAGTGGACTGATGTGACCAGTCCAATAGGGAAGGAGTGGCCATGGAATCGCGAATGTCCGCGCGATCGCTGACCCTCGCGCTGGGTGGATGGCGCACGCGGGAACCGGCATACGAGGCCCTCGCCGACGGCATCCGGCTGCTCTGCTTGGACAACCGCATAGCGCCGAGGACCGCGCTTCCCGCGGAGCGCGAACTTGCATCTGCCCTTCGGATCAGCCGTAGCACCGTGTCGATGGCCTATCAGAGCCTTCGTGACTCCGGTCACATCAGCAGCCTGCGCGGGTCGGGAAGCGTGACTCTCCCTCTCGGTCGACGTGAGGTCGCGCGGGTGCTCGGGACCGAGGGCACAATCGACTTGCAGCAGGCGAGCCCGCCAGCCTGGCCCGGCCTTGCCGGGCACATGGCCGAGGTTGCCGCCGATGCGGCGACTCTCGCCTCGCGCTCGGGGTACGACGTTCTCGGACGCGCTGAGCTCAGGGAAGCGATCGCAGAGCAGTTCCGCGCTCGTGGACTGCCGACCGAGTCGCGCCAGATCATGATCACCCCGGGAGCCCAAAGCGCGATCCATCTGCTCGCGAGCGTGCTCATCGGCCGCGGCGACCGCGTCGCGATCGAGACACCCACGTATCCGCATGCAGCAGACGCGCTGCGTCGCGCCGGCGCACGGCTCGTCGGCATCCCCGTGACAGCCGAAGACGGTTGGGATCTGGAGCGCGTTGCGGAATCGTTCGCTCGCACTCGCCCCTCTCTCGCTTATCTCATGCCGGACTTCCAGAACCCGACGGGGCGCAGTATGTCGGCGCACGAGCGCGAGACCATCACGATGGCGGCGGCAGGCTCAGGAACTCGGCTTGTGATCGATGAGACCACGGCCGACCTCGACATCGATCGCGGGAATCACGACCGCGGCTTCCACGGGACCGACGAGTCTCTCGTGGTGCGCGTCGGGTCGCTCGGCAAGACAGTGTGGGGCGGCTTACGGGTCGGATGGATCCGGACCGATCACGACCTCATCGACCGGCTTGTGCAGGAACGCCCGGCGTATGACCTCGGTACCCCCGAGTTCGAGCAGGCTGTAGCAACGGGGCTGATCCCGCGGCTGCCCGAGATCGCCCGCCATCGCGGTGAGTTCCTGCGCGAGGGACGGGATGCTCTGGTGTCAGCACTTTCGGAGTCGCTTCCGGAGTGGCGCGTGCCCTCGGTTGATGGGGGAGTCGCCCTCTGGGTAGAACTCAACGCGCCGTTGAGTTCGGCGCTGGTGCTCCAAGCCAGGACGGCCGGACTGCTCCTGTCGGCCGGTCCGAGGTTCGCGCCAGATGGCGGAAACGAACGGCACCTACGCATTCCGTTTACCGCACCCCCCGGCGACCTGCGCCGGGCCGTCGAGATTCTTGCGGACGTCTGGCCGGGCGTGCTTCGAGATGCTCCGCACGGTGTCCGGGACCTCTGGAGCTCACCGGTCTGAGTCGCCGACCTCGGGACAGACGTCAGGTCGACAGCAGGAGGGCCTCGACGGCGTCATCCCGGTTCCAGAACTGTCCAAGCGCATGGAACTGCCGGTCGCTCGGGTGGAAGCGCTTCACCGAGAAGTGTTCGCCCTGGGCGTCTCGACCGACGCGTACGTGACCGATCGGGCCCCGCCCGGGATCGACCACACGCCAAGCGTCGATCCCGATCGGTATGAGCTGTAGGTGTGTTGCCTGCATCCGTATCTCCCCTCCATGATCGAACATAAGTCCGACCACCGACATGTCGCGGGGAACAGGGGTACGCGCGAGACTGTTGTTCCCAGTGGCGCCCCGAACCCGGCGCCACAACAAGGAGAAATCATGCACACGTTCGTTCTCGCAGGCGGCTGCTTCTGGTGTCTCGACGCGGCTTACCGTGCTCTTCGCGGAGTCTCGTCGGTCGTTTCGGGTTATATCGGCGGCACCGTCGAGAACCCCTCCTATGAGCAGGTCTGCACGGGCCGCACCGGGCACGCTGAGGCCGTCGCGGTCACCTTCGATCCCGACGTCATCTCCGACGACGTGATCCTGGATGCTTTCTTCACGATGCACGACCCGCGCCAGCTGAACCGACAGGGAAACGACATCGGCACCCAGTACCGCAGCGCGATGTTTCCCGCCGACGATCATCAGCGGGAGCTCTTCGAGGCTGCGCGCGATCGCGCGGCTGAGTGGTGGGACGGCGGAATCGTCACGACGATCGAGCCCCACGGTGAGTTCTACGCCGCGGAGGAGTATCACCAGGACTTCTTCGCGAAGAACCCCACGCAGGGGTACTGCCTGGCGGTCGCCGTCCCCAAGGTGAACAAGGTGCGGGCGCGCTTCTCGGAGTACGTCACGGCCTGAGTTCTCCTCCCCAGGTACGCCGCTACGGCACCTGTGCACTGCTCGCCATGGCGGTGCGTCACGGGTCGTGCCGATCGGCGAGCCTGATCTCAGCGCTGGTACCCGACGGGCACTCGGGTACCAGCGCAGCCCGGAACCGATCCGGGCGGGAAAGGGAGAAATGCACGACACCATCACCGTTATGGGAAATGTCGCGGGAGACCCGGAGTTCAAGATCACGGCCGGAGGTCTCGCGGTCGTGAACTTTCGGCTCGGGAGCGCGCAGCGGCGCCTCGATCGCCCGACCGGCACCTGGGTCGACGATGGAACGAACTGGTACAACGTCTCCGCTTTCCGGGGACTCGCCGAACACATCGCGGCTTCGGTCACGAAGGGGCAGCCGCTGGTGGTCACCGGACGGCTGCGACTTCGCCCCTGGGAAGCCGGTGGCAAGAAGGGTGTCAGCATCGATATCGACGCCGACACCGTGGGCCATGATCTGCGGTGGGGCACCACGACCTATACGAAGCAGGTGACGGCACAGGCGGCCGCGTCCTCGGCGGCGACGAGTGCCACCGAAGGTGAGGATGCCTGGGCTGCGCCGGGCCTCGACAGCGCCGCCACGGCTGTCCCGGTCGGTGGCGAGACCCCGTTCTAGGCTCCCAGCGTGCAGTCGGCGGAGGGGCTCTAGACTCCTCTGCGTGTGCGCCGATCGACTGACAACCCGGTTCGTGCCGGCGAGAGCTCTCCGATCCGGCGTTGTCGTCGGACTACTCGGGGCGGCTCTGGCAGCCGGTGTTCTCGCTGGATGCACTGCAGCGCCCACGCCGTCGCCGACACCGACGGTGAGCGTCACGCCGACGCCCACCGAAACAGCCCCAGCTGCACCGCAACAGGTGAGTGAGGCAACGACAGCCGATGAGGCCCTGCCCTTTTTCACCGACGTCGTTGCAGCCGTGTGGGCGACGGATCAGCGCTTCCAGGGACGCGCCTACATCGATGGCCTCACTCAGGTCGGGTTCGACAAATCGGCAATGGAGGTCACGTACGACGAGTCGACTGTCGGGAACCCGGCTGAGAGCATCCAGTTCTCGGTCCGGTGGGGCGAGGAATGCCTAGTCGGTCAGGTCGGCCCTTCGACGGGAGACCCCGTGGTGGCCGTCATGCCGGGCCTCCAGACCGGCCTATGCCTGATCGGAGACACCCGACCCATCGACTGGTGACGCGCGGGCGACACTCGGGCGGCCCGTAGACTGGTCGGGCTATGGCTGAGTACATCTATCAGATGGTCCGCGCCCGCAAAGCTGTGGGCGAGAAGCTGATCCTCGACGACGTGACGATGGCGTTCCTCCCGGGCGCGAAGATCGGAATGGTCGGCCCGAACGGTGCCGGCAAGTCGACGATCCTGAAGATCATGGCGGGCCTTGACGCCCCGTCAAACGGAGAGGCGATCCTTACCCCGGGGTTCAGTGTCGGCATCCTGATGCAGGAGCCGGAGCTCGACGAATCCAAGACCGTTCTCGAGAACATCCAGGACGGCATCGCCGTCAAGGCCAAGCTGGATCGGTTCAACGAGATCTCGGGCCTGATGAGCGACCCTGACGCTGACTTCGACAGCCTGCTGGCCGAGATGGGCACGCTGCAAGAAGAGATCGACGCGGCAGACGCGTGGGACCTCGATTCCCAACTCGACCAGGCCATGAATGCGCTGCGCACACCCCCGGGGGACGCGCAGATTTCGCTCCTTTCGGGTGGCGAGAAGCGCCGCGTCGCCCTCACGAAGCTCCTGCTGCAAAAGCCTGACCTGCTCCTGCTGGACGAGCCGACGAACCACCTCGACGCCGAGAGTGTGCTCTGGCTCGAACAGCACCTACAGAAGTACTCGGGCGCGGTGATCGCCATCACCCACGACCGGTACTTCCTCGACAACGTTGCCGAGTGGATCGCCGAGGTCGACCGCGGCCGTCTCATCGGCTACGAGGGCAATTACTCGACGTACCTCGAGAAGAAAGCCGAGCGACTGGATGTCCAGGGCAAGAAGGACGCCAAGCTCGCTAAGCGCCTGAAGGAAGAGCTCGACTGGGTCCGCTCGAACGCGAAGGGTCGTCAGGCCAAGTCGAAGGCGCGTCTGGCTCGATACGAAGAGATGGCCGCCGAGGCCGAGCGCACGCGCAAGCTCGACTTCGAAGAGATTCAGATTCCGCCGGGGCCGCGCCTCGGAAGCGTTGTCATCGAGGCCAAGAAGCTCAAGAAGGGTTTCGACGGTCGCTCGCTCATCGACGGACTGAGCTTCAGCCTTCCCCCGAACGGCATCGTCGGTGTCATCGGCCCCAACGGTGTCGGCAAGACCACGTTGTTCAAGACGATCGTCGGCCTCGAGCCTCTCGATGGCGGTGACTTGAAGATCGGCGAGACCGTCAAGATCAGCTACGTCGATCAGTCGCGCTCGAACATCGACCCCACCAAGACGCTCTGGGAGGTCGTGTCCGACGGGCTCGACATCATCACGGTGGGCAAGACCGAGATCCCGTCGCGAGCCTACGTGTCGAAGTTCGGCTTCAAGGGACCCGACCAGCAGAAGAAGGCCGGTGTTCTCTCCGGTGGTGAGCGGAACCGTCTCAACCTCGCGCTCACGCTCAAGGAGGGCGGAAACCTCCTGCTGCTCGACGAGCCGACGAACGACCTCGATGTCGAGACCCTCCAGTCTCTCGAGAACGCTCTGCTCGAGTTCCCGGGATGCGCGGTGGTCATCACCCACGATCGGTGGTTCCTCGATCGCATCGCGACTCACATCCTCGCCTACGAAGGCACCGACGAGAACCCGGATGCCTGGTATTGGTTCGAGGGCAACTTCGAGGCCTACGAGAGGAACAAGCTCGAGCGTCTCGGACCCGATGCTCTGAACCGTGCCAGCTCCACCTACCGCAAGCTGACCCGCGACTGACCGGCGATGAGCGACACGACGGCGTCGGAGACCGGAAGAAGCCGGGTCCACCTGCCGATCCATCTGCGCTGGGGCGATCTCGACGCATTCAACCACGTCAACAACACGTCGATGCTCAAGCTCCTCGAAGAGGCGCGGGTTCGCGCGTTCTGGCGGCCCGGCGCCGGCGAGACCGCGCCACCGACCGCCGTCATGGACTCGAGTCTGCACTCCGGCATCCTGACGCTCATCGCTCGGCAAGAGATCGAGTATCTGCTCCCGGTTCCCTACCAGCGGCATCCGCTCGATGTGCAGCTCTGGTTCGGGAGGCTCGGCGGCTCCAGCATCGACGTGTGCTACGAGGTCTGCAGCCCGCGGGAGACCGCCGGCGAGACCGGTCAGCAGATATACGCGCGTGCGACGACGGTTGTCGTGAAAGTGGATGCCGAAACCGGCAGGCCCCTCCGATTGAGCGAGATCGAACGAGAGGCCTGGGCGCCTTACGTCGGTGAACCGTTGCACTACGGTCACCGCCGCTGAGGGGGTCAGGCCCGATCGTTCGGCAAGCGGACCGTAATCTCTTGAGCGACGCTCGCTACAAGTATTCCTTCTGAGGAATAGATCCTCCCGGTAGCCAGCCCCCGGCCGCCACGAGCACTCGGAGATTCCTGCACGTAGAGCAACCACTCGTCCACACGCGCGAACCGATGCCACCACATGGCGTGGTCGAGACTCGCAACCTTGAGTCCCGGCGTTGACCAGGCGACGCCGTGTGCGCGAAGCACCGACTCCTGGATCGTCATGTCGCTCAGGTAGGCAAGTGCGGCGCGGTGCAGGTCGGGGTCATCGGGGAACGACCGCCGGGTGCGAAGCCACACCGCCTGGTGGGGGACATGCTCGCCCTCCACGTGCAGATAGATGGGTCCGGGAACGTGTCTCACGTCGAGCGGCCTGTCGGTGAACATGCGCTTGCTCATCGGATGCAGGCCGATCAAGTGATCTTCGAGGTCAGGCAGCTCGTCGGCGTGTGGGATGCCGTCGGGCATGGGCTCCGCGTGTTCCAGACCAGGGCCCTCATCCTGGAACGAGGCGATCATCGAGAAGATCGGCACGCCGTCCTGGTAGGCCTGTGTGCGACGCGTCGAGAACGACCGACCGTCGTGAATACGGTCGACGGCGAACGTGATCCCTGACGAAGAGTCGCCCGGACGCAGGAAGTACCCATGCATCGAGTGGACCGTCCGTCCTGGCGGCAGTGTGCGCGACGCAGCCACGATCGACTGGGAGAGCACCTGGCCGCCGTACACGCGGCCGAGTGGCATGGACTGCGATACGCCCGTGAAGATGTCCTCGGTCGTCCGTGCCCCACTGGAGGACAGGGCAAGCACGGCGAGGAGGGAAGCGACCGGATCCGCCGCCACCACCTCGCCCGGGGTGTTCGTAGCGCCGTCGGTCATCAGATCTCCCGGAAGCTTGCGGGTGCCGCCGCGGTCGCGGCTGGTGGTCCGCTTGGTAGTTTAGGTCGGATGCCCACCCCCCTGAATCTCGCCGATCCCGAGACCGCCGTGGACGCGCAGACCTTTGCCTCTCGCGCAGCGCGCGTCGGAGACGGCGCCGTGCGGTTACGGGCAAGCGGCGGCATCCTCGTCATGTCCTGCGCACCTATTGCGCCACGCGGCATCCTGGATACAGCGCCGACCATTCTGGGTGTTCGCGCTCTCGCCGCCGACCCGGAACTCGTATGCGACCTGGTCGTCGACGGCGCTTCTCTGCGGGCGCAGGGCGTCACACTCGAATTGCCCGACGCGGGCGTGCGCGCGGCCTGGGCCGGTATCTCCCCGCCGGTGTCGGGCTGGACGGTGACCGGTGAGATCGCCTCGACCGACCTGGCCGCGGCGGCCCACCGCGGTATGGAGGAGGTGGCGACATTCGTCCCCACCAGTGCGGGGGAAGATGTCGTGCGTCAGATCCGTGCAGCGGTGTGGGGAGCGCCGGAGGCTGGTCTGGGAGGCATACCGCGCGGCGTCGGATTCGTCTCCCAGGTACTCGGCTTTCTGGGGCCGGATGCCGAGAGCGTGCCACTGCGCGAATCCGGTGCATGGCTGCGTTTGTCGCTTCGCCGTGGGCATGTTCTGGTACGCGGATCCGCGGCAAACGCGCGCGAGTCGGGCGCGGCGCGAGCGGCCAGCTGAACGCCGACGACACCTGATGCTTGACCGCGAATTCGCGGTGCCCCTACGGTGACGGAATGGCGACTGCACCGATCACCTTCACGGCACCCGAGGGCAAGGGGTTGGCCGCCGGCGCCCTGGGCCTCTGGGGATCAACCGTCATCGGACTGGCATCCACCGCACCCGTGTACTCGCTGGTCGCAACACTCGGGTTCATCGTCATCGCGGTGGGAGCGCAGGCGCCGATCATCTTCGTGCTGGCGTTCGTGCCGATGCTCTTCATCGCCTACGCGTACCGGGAACTCAACCGTGAGATCCCGGATTGCGGCACAACCTTCACCTGGGGAACGAAAGCCTTCGGTCCGTGGGTGGGATGGATGGGCGGCTGGGGAGTCGCCGTGGCCGGCATGGTCGTCCTCGCGAACCTCGCGCAGATCAGCGGGATCTATCTCTGGGCGCTTATCGACGGCATCGTCGGAAGCCCCGAGGATGCTCTCCTAGCCGATAACGCCGTGTTGGTCACGGCAACCGGTGTCGTCTTCATCGTGGCGATGACGTGGATCAGCTGGCGCGGTGTGGAAATCGGCGAAAGGGTTCAGAACATCCTGCTGGGCCTGCAGTATCTCGCACTCGCCATCTTCATCGTTGCAGCGCTCTGGCACTTCTTCGCAGGCAGTGCACCCGATCCCACGCCGTTCGGTTGGTCATGGTTGAACCCGTTCGCGATCGGCGACTGGAGTGGCTTCGTCCAGGCGATCCTGCTTGCGCTGTTCATCTACTGGGGCTGGGACACGACGCTGGCGCTCAACGAAGAAACGAAGGATCCTCGGCGAATCCCGGGCCGCGCAGCGCTGCTCACGACAGTCATCCTGCTGTTCACCTACGTCGCGGTGACGATCGCGGCGATGATGTACGCCGGACTCGGTGACGGCCCGACGGGCCTTGGAAACGAGACCAACGCCGACGACTTCTTCATCGCGATCAAGGATGGCCTTCTCGGCCCGGTCGGGTGGGTGCTGGTCGTCGCGGTCATGGTCTCTGCGATCTCGTCGACGCAGACGACGATCCTTCCGACAGCTCGTGGTACCCTTGCGATGGCTGCCTACCGCGCTCTCCCCAAGAGGTTCGCGACGGTGCATCCGCGCTTCAAGACGCCATCGTTCTCGACCCTCGCCATGGGGATCGTCGCGGTCGTGTACTACGTCGGGATGACGCTCATCAGTGACAACATCCTGCAGGACTCGATCCTCTCGCTCGGGCTCGCTATCGCGTTCTACTACGGCATCACGGGCTATGCGTGCGTCTGGTACTTCCGTCGCGAGCTGTTCACCTCACGGCGGAACTTCTTCTACAAGTTCCTTTTCCCGCTGCTCGGTGCGCTGATGCTGACTTACGCCTTCGTGCAGTCGGCCATCGACATGTACAACGTCGACTACGGGTACACGGTGCTCTTCGGCGTCGGCGGCACGTTCGTCCTGGGAGTCGGCGCGCTCGCCTTCGGCGTGCTGCTGATGTTCCTCTGGTTCCTGTTCCCGCGTGCGAAGTCGTTCTTCCGCGGCGAGAGCCTCAACCGCGACACGCCGGTCATGGTCCGCGACGAGCCGTCAGCGTACGGTCGCTCGGTGGACGGCGGACTGACCTGACGTCAGGCCGGGTGACCCGGTCACACGGCCGCTGCTGCGCCCCGTCCAGCCGCGCGGCCCGAGAACAGGCATCCTCCGACGAAGGTGCCTTCGAGAGCGCGATAGCCGTGCACGCCGCCGCCGCCAAACCCACTGGCCTCGCCCGCCGCGAACAAGCCCGCGATCGGCTCGCCGCCGGCTCCGAGCACCCGCCCGGACAGGTCGGTCTCGATGCCGCCGAGCGACTTGCGCGTCAACACGTGGAGCTTGACGGCGATGAGCGGACCCGCGTCGGGGTCGGTGATGCGGTGCGGTGCGGCGGTTCGCACGAGTCGATCGCCGCGGTACGCGCGCGCCGAGCGCAGCATCGCCACTTGCGCATCCTTGGTGAAGTCGTTGTCCATCTCGCGGTCGCGAGCCTCGACCTCAAAGCGGACGCGGTCGGCATCCAGAGCCTCGCCGCCAGGCAGCGCCCGCATGCCTTCGATGAGGCTGTCGAGGTCGTCTCGGATGACGAAGTCGGCGCCGTGGTCGAGGAAGGCTTGCACGGGACCAGCGGCGCCCTTGCCAAGCCGCGATCGCAGCAGCAATCGCACGTCTTTGCCGGTGAGGTCGGGGTTTTGTTCGCTGCCCGAGAGCGTGAATTCCTTCTCGACGATCCGCTGCGACAGCACGAACCAGGAATGGTCGTGGCCCGTCGCGCGGAGGTGCGCGAGGGTGCCGAGCGTGTCGAAGCCGGGAAACAGCGGCACGGGGAGGCGAGCCCCCGTGGCATCGAGCCAGATCGAGGACGGACCGGGCAGGATCCGGATGCCGTGCAGCGGCCAGATCGGATCCCAGTTCTGGATGCCCTCGACGTAATGCCACATGCGGTCGCGGTTGATGAGGTTTGCGCCAGCGACCTCGGTGACGTCGAGCATGGAGCCGTCGACATATGCAGGCACCCCCGTGACCATGTCTGTGGGGGCCGTTCCCAGCCGCTCGGGCCACCACCTGCGCACCAGGTCGTGGTTGCCGCCGATGCCTCCGGATGCGACGACGGTCGCGCCAGCCTCGATCTCGAAGGTCCCGACCACATCCCGTGACGTTTCCACGCCACGGGCGGCACTGGAGGGCGCCAGCACGTCGCCGGCGGCCCCCGTCACAGCGCCGTCTCGCACCGTGAGTGAGGTCACGCGGTGGCGAGGGAGTACGGTCAGCATCCCGTCATGCTCGGCATCCTCGAGTGCCGCCTGGAAGGGCGCGACAAGCCCGGGGCCGGTTCCCCACGTGATGTGGAAGCGAGGCACGGAGTTGCCGGGACCCCCGGCGGTATACCCGCCGCGTTCTGCCCAGCCGACGACGGGGAAGAATCCGACGCCGCGTTCGCGCAGCCAGCTGCGCTTCTCACCGGCGGCGAACTCGAGGTAGGCCTCGGCCCAGCGTCGGGGCCAGGCATCTTCGGGGCGGTCGAACCCCGCCGTGCCGAACCAGTCCTGTCGTGCCAGTTCGAGGCTGTCGCGGATGCCCATCCGTCGCTGCTCGGGCGAATCGACGAAGAACAGTCCGCCGAACGACCACCATGCCTGTCCGCCGAGGTTCGTGCGCGGCTCCTGGTCGATGATCGTGACGCGCTTGCCAGCCGCGGCAGCCTCTGCGGCGGCGACAAGCCCCGCCAGTCCCCATCCGATGACGAGGACATCGGTGCGGTGAACGGATGCTTCGGTCATGCGACTCCCTTGTCGTGAAATGCCGTCGTCGGGCGCGTCAGTTCTCTGATGTCAGGGGGATGTCGGTGCGACCGCCCGCCCCCGGCCCGATCTCGGTTCGTTCGAAGGTGTTCACCATGGCATGCGCTGCCCGAGTGAGGTAGTCCCAGAGGAGTTCTTCGTGCAGGGGCGACAATCCGACCTCGTCGACGGCGGCGCGCATGTGTGCGAGCCATCTGTCGCGTGCGTCGGGATTGACGTGGAATGGTGCGTGCCGCATCCGCAGGCGGGGGTGACCGCGCTGCTGGCTGTAGGTCGTCGGCCCGCCCCAGTATTGCTCGAGGAACATCAGCAGGCGTTCCTTTGCCGGCCCGAGATCCTCTTCGGGGTACATGGGACGCAAGACGGGGTCATCCGCGACGCCTCGGTAGAAGCCGTCGACGATACGCACGAACGTGTCGTGTCCGCCGACCGCCTCATAGAAGGACTGCTGCTCGGGCGTGCTCACTTCTCTGCTTCCTCGGATGCTTCAGCGTCGGCATCCGTCTTCTTGCTCGTTCGCTTGGCGCGCCACACGGGCCGATCAGGAACGCCAGGATGCGCGATCGGCGTCGGTTTGGTTCGGGGCGGGTTGGCGCCGCGCACTCGGCCGGCAGTCTCGAGACCCGAGAGCATGATGGAGTTCATCTGCGGCAGCGTGAGGCCGAGTCCGTCGATCGCGCGCTTGAGTCTCATACGCAGCTCGCGGGCGACGTCATCCTTCGCCCCGGCCCGCGTCTTGATCACGATCCGGATGACCAGCGCGTCGCCCGACACCGACTCGAGCCCCCACACCTCGGGCTCCTCGATGATGCGGCTGCGCCACTTCGGCTCCTGTGCGAGGGCACGCGCGGCATCCAGCATCGCCTGTTCGACCTCGTCTACATCGGCGTCGACGGGCACGGCGAGGTCGATGATCGCGCGCGACCACCCCTGAGACATATTGCCGATGCGGGTGATCTCGCCATTGCGAACGAACCAGAGGGTGCCGTTGACGTCGCGCACCTGGGTGATGCGGACGCTCACGTACTCGACGACTCCGGTGGCAAGGCCGAGGTCGGCGACGTCGCCGATGCCGACCTGGTCTTCGGCGACGATGAAGATCCCGTTGAGCACATCCTTGACGATGTTCTGGGCGCCGAAGCCGAGGCCCGCCCCGATCGCTGCGCTCAGCAGCGTGAACGAGCCCATCACCTGCGGGCCGGCAAGGATCAGGATGATCAGCAGGATCGCGACGATCACCACGGTCACGTTGACGATGTTCTGCATGATGGACCCGAGCGTGCGAGTGCGCTGCACCAGGCGAACGGATGCCAGCGGCGACCGCTCAAGTGCCTGTGTATCGTCGACGCGAGCACGAGACTTGGCGCCTTCGACGATCCGGCGAACGACCCGTCGGATGATCAGGCGCAGCACCCAGACGACCACCACGGCGCTCGCGAGGACGATGACGATCTGCAGAAGCGTGCCGCCGATCTCACCGAGCAGCTTGAGAAACCCGTCCCACAGGTTTTCCGGGGCAGGCGCCGTATCGAATCTGTGCATCAGACGAATCCTAGAACCTGCGCCCCGAGTGATGCCGGATCACTCGGGGCGCAGGTGGTGACAAGGGGGCTCAGTGCGCGTCGCGTTCCTGGACCGCAAGGGCGCGCTCCACGCCGGCCAGGTTCTCCGCCACCAACCGGCGCAGCGCCGCGGGCGCTTCCGTGTTGGCGGTGAGCCACGCGCGTGTCGCGTCGCGAAGCTTCGCGTTCGCCAAGGGCGCGGGGTACAGGCCGAGCACAAGGTACTCGGCGATCTTGTATGTGCGTGATTCCCAGACCGGAAGCAGCATCGCGAAGTACTGGTCAACGAACTCATCGAGAAGCAGCACACCGGCAGGGTGCGTGAAGCCGAGACCTGCGGCGCGCACGAGCGTGTTGGGCAGACGATCGGAGTCGACCAACGACGACCATGCAGCACTCTTCGCCTCGGGGGTCGGGAGCGCAGCCTTGGCCTGCGCGGCGAACTCGGCGCCCTTGGCCGTGTTGTCTGCGGCCAGCGCCTCGTCGATGACTCCCTCGGTGATGGCCCCGCCTGCGGCCAGCGACACGAGCAGCTGCCACGACAGGTCGGTGTCGATCGTGAGCCCATCGAGGCTGATCTCGCCGGCGCGCAGGGCTCGCACTGTCTCCCAGTGTTCCGGGGTCGCGGCGGAGCTTGCGAAAGCCGTGACGAACTGCAGCTGGCTGTCGCTTCCGGCATCCGCGGCCTGAGCAAGGGCCCACAACCCGTCGGCCACCTTCTGTCGTGACGCGTCACGCTTGTCGGGGGACACGTAGGAGTTCGCCGCCAGCTGCAACTGCGCGAGCGTGGTGCGCACCGTGGTCGACTCGGTCTCGGAGCCGATGTTTCCCAGGACCAGGTCGATGTAGTCGGATGCTGAGGCCTCGGCATCCCGCGTTTGATCCCACGCGGCACCCCACACCAGCGACCGGGCGAGCGGGTCGGAGATCTTCGAGAGATGGTCGATCGCCGTCTGCAGAGAGCGCTCGTCGAGACGGATCTTCGCGTAGGCGAGGTCGTGGTCGTTCAGGAGCACGAGATCGGGCCGGGCGAGGCCGACGAGCTCGGGAACGTCGGTGAGGTCGCCATCGACATCCAACTCCGTGAAGTGGGTGCGCACGAGCTCACCGTTCTGCAGGTCGTAGAACCCGACTCCGAGCCGGTGCGGACGGATGGTCGGATAGTCAGCCGGGGCGGTCTGGACGATCTTGAACGCCGAGATCGTGCCGTCTGCGGCCTCGACAATCGCGGGGGAGAGGGTGTTGACTCCCGCGGTCTCGAGCCACTTCTTCGACCACTCGGTCAGCTCGCGTCCGCTGGTCGTCTCCAGCTCGGTCAGCAGGTCGCGAAGCTCGGTGTTGCCGTACTCATGCTTGCGGAAGTAGGCACCCACCCCGGCGAAGAACTCGTCGATCCCGACCCAGGCCGCCAGCTGCTTCAGCACCGAGCCGCCCTTTGCGTACGTGATGCCGTCGAAGTTCACCTGAACGTCTTCGAGGTCGCGAATCTCCGCGACGACGGGGTGCGTCGAGGGGAGCTGATCCTGGCGATAGGCCCAGGTCTTCTCCATGGCATTGAAGGTCGTCCACGCCTCGGTCCACTCGGTGGCTTCGGCTGTCGCGATGGTCGAGGCCCACTCGGCGAACGACTCGTTGAGCCACAGATCGTTCCACCACTTCATGGTGACGAGGTCACCGAACCACATGTGGGCGAGCTCGTGCAGGATCGTGACGACGCGGCGCTCCTTGACGGCATCCGTCACCTTGCTGCGGAACACGTAGACCTCGGTGAAGGTCACGGCTCCCGCGTTCTCCATCGCACCGGCGTTGAACTCGGGGACGAAGAGCTGGTCGTACTTCGCGAACGGATACGGGTAGTCGAACTTGTCTTCGTAGTAGGCGAAGCCCTGACGCGTCTTCTCGAAGATGTAGTCGGCGTCGAGGTGCTGCCACAGGCTCTTGCGGGCGAAGATCCCGAGCGGGATGACGCGGCCCGACGCGCTCGTCAGCTCCGAGAACGTCGACTCGTAAGGCCCCGCGATCAGAGCAGTGATGTAGGACGAGATGCGGGGGGTCGGCTCGAATTCCCACGTCGCGACGCCCTCGCCGCTGGGCACGGGCTCGGGGGTGGGGGAGTTGGAGATCACCTTCCACGAGGCGGGAGCAGTCACCGTGAACTGGAACGTCGCTTTCAGGTCGGGCTGCTCGAAGACGGCGAAGACGCGCCGGGAGTCGGGCACTTCGAACTGCGTGTAGAGGTAGACCTCGCCGTCCACCGGGTCGACGAATCGGTGCAGGCCCTCGCCGGTGTTCGTGTATTCGCAGTCGGCGACGACGACGAGCTCGTTCTCAAGGGCGAGCTCATCGAGCGCGATCCGGGACTCCGCGAACGCGGATACCGGAATGCTGCGCCCGTTGAGCGTGATCGAATGGACGCTCCGCGCGATCAGGTCGATGAACGTCGATGCGCCTTCGGTTGCGGTGAACCGCACCGTTGAGGTGGAGCGGAACACCTCCGGGCCGGTGGTCAGATCGAGTTCGACCTCATAGGACTGCGTGTCAAGGACGCCGCGACGTTCCTGCGCTTCGATGCGGGTGAGGTTTTCTCCAGGCACTTTCGGATGCTCCCAAGTGTGTGAGGGTTCAGGGATGCCGCGACACGGCCTCGCGCGTTGTGGGCGCGACAACCCCCAAGCCTACGCCGCGAGTTCTCGCGCGATGTGACTACGGGCGTGGGCTATCGCTGCGGGCAGGTCAGCGAAGAGGTGATTCTGGTGGCGCAGGGAATCCAAGACCCCGACTCGCCGGAACAGTCCGTCATGAAGCGGCTGCACCCCCTTGATCAACACCGTGATGCCGCGTCTCTCGAGCGACTGAATGATGTCGGCCAGCATCCGCGCACCTGTCGCGTCCACGAGCTCGAGCTGAGACATCCGGAGCACGACGACCGAGACATTGGTGAGTGATGCGACCTGTTCGAACACGCGGTCGGCGGAAGCGAAGAAGAGCGGGCCGTCGATCGCGATGATCGCGATTCGTTGATCTCCCTCGACCGCTTCGCCGCTGATCGGTTCCCGGCGCACCCCGGTCTGACGCGAGAGACTGCGCACCGCGATGACTCCCGCGAAGAGGACGCCGATGATCACCGCCACGATGAGATCGAACGACACCGTCACGAGCGCGGTGATGACGAAGGCGATCGCATCAGCGCGTGTCGAGGTGATGATCGCTCGCACCGTCGAGGTGTGCACCATCCGGACAGCCGTCATCATCAGTACGCCTGCGAGGGCAGCGAGGGGTATGGCACCGACGGGCTGGGAGATCACGAGAACGACGAGCAGCAGGACCAGAGCGTGCGTGATCGCGGCGACGCGGGTCCGGCCGCCCGAGCGCACGTTCACGGCGGTGCGTGCGATGGCGCCGGTCGCCGGCATCCCGCCGAAAAGTGCTGAGCCGAGTGAGGCGATGCCCTGGCCGACGAGTTCGCGGTCAGGGTCATAAGGTCCGGTGTCGGCAAACGACGCCGCTACGCGAGCCGAGAGCAGCGACTCGATGGCAGCAAGTGCCGCCACGGTCAGTGCGGGCAGCAGGAGCTGACCGATGACGGCCGGGTCGAGTGAGGGCACGGATGGCGACGGCAGGCTCGAGGGAAGGGTGCCGATCGTCGCCAGTGGCGTAGCGATGATCAGGGCAAGCACCGTCACGACGGTGATGCCGATCAGGGAGCCGGGAAGAGCGCGGTGGATCCGGGGCGCGATGAGCATGACGAGGGACACGATGGCGGCAGCCCCCAGCGACCACGGGACGTAGGACCAGTCCGCCTCCGCGACCGATTGGACCGCGGCGATGATCGCGTTCGAGGAGTGGTCGCCGGCATGAACAGTGTGCGGTGAGGTGAGCAGCGGCACCTGCTGGAGGAAGATGATGACTGCGATCCCCAGGGTGAAGCCTTCGATGACGGGCCAGGGGATGAACGAAACGGCGCGACCGAGCCGTAGAGCGCCCGCAGCGATAACGATGACGCCGGCGATCGCCGTGACAGCGACGACGGCGCCGGCACCATGGGTTGCGACGATGGGAACCAGAACGACGACCATCGCTCCGGTCGGCCCCGACACCTGCACATTTGACCCGCCGAACACCGCCGCCAGGATGCCCGCGACGATCGCCGTGACCAGCCCCGCCTCCGCAGACAAGCCAGAGCTGACGCCGAACCCGAGCGCCAGTGGCAGCGCGACGATTCCGACCGTGACCCCGGCAACGAGGTCGCCCCGCCAGGTGCGTGGCAGTCGGCGATAGTCCTGGAGGCTCGGTAAGAGCGCTCGCGCCGATCGTGCGAGCGACCGGGCCGAGCGTCCTGCACGGCTCATGGCGCTACCGTGCCGAACGAGGGCAGGGTGTCAACGTGCGCCAACTGAGCACTGTCGGCTTCCAGCATGCTCAGGAGCAGCGCCCGTGCGACAGCGAGCAGGTCGGCGACGCGGGGATCGGCAAGTCGGTAGAACACGTGGCTGCCTCGGCGCTCCGACTGCACGAGGCGATGGCGGCGGAGCACCGCCAGATGTTGCGACAGGTGCGAGGCCTCGAGCGCCGTCTCAGCTTGCAGATCGGCCACGCTCACTTCTGGGCTCGAAGACAAAAGTTCAAGGATGCGGATGCGGAACGGATGCGCGAGCCCCTTGAACAGGTTGGCCTTGACTTCGTAGAGCGGCCGTTGAGCGTCATTCAATGGCATGATGAAAACATCATATCGGCCAATATCGGTCCCCGTCGCTCACCGGCGCTTCCCTAGGATGGGAGCCATGCGCATCCATATCGCCACCGACCACGCCGGCATGGAGTTCTCCACGCAACTTCAGCACCATCTGGCCGAGCAGGGTCATGAGGTCATCGACCACGGTCCGATCGAGTACGACGCCGTCGACGACTACCCATCATTTTGCATCCGTGCCGCTCTTGGCGTCGTCGCCGATCAGAGCGCGGGAGTCGAAGCTCTCGGGATCGTGTTCGGAGGATCGGGCAACGGTGAGCAGATCGCCGCGAACAAGGTGCGTGGCATCCGTGCCGCCCTCGTCTGGAGCATCGCAACCGCGGAACTCGCCCGGCAGCACAACGATGCGAACGTCATCGCCATCGGAGCCCGCCAGCACTCTTTCGACGAGGTCGTGACCTTTATCGACCGGTTCATCGAGACGCCATTCTCGAACGAGGAGCGTCACGTGCGCCGGATCGGCCAGATCGCGGCGTACGAGGCCGACGGGTCCCTGCTGCCTGACCCGCGTGATGTGGCGAACACCGCGGCGACGGACTCGTTCGACCCAGAAGCTGGTTGATGCCCGAGGGTCATTCCGTTCACCGGATCGCCCGACAGTTCGCGCGGAACTTCGTCGGTCGTGTGGTTGACGCATCCAGTCCGCAGGGCCGCTTCGCCGAGGGTGCCGCTGCGCTCGCTGGACGAGAGATGCTCGAGGCCCGTGCCGTCGGCAAGCAGATGTTCCTGCGCTTCGATGGAGATCTGTGCCTGCGTGTGCACCTCGGTATGTACGGTGCGTGGGACTTCGCGGGCGTGATCGACGCCGACCCGACGATCGCGGCGGCCAACGGCCGGATGGGGCAGACCAACCAGCGCGGCACGGTGATCGACGAGCCGATCATGGATGCCGCGGGCGAGAACTCACTCACCTCGATCGGGGCACCCCGTCGCGCCCGCGTTCACGTGCGAATGTCGGAGCAGACGACAGGTCTGCCCGACGAGGAGGGCCAGTGGCCACCGCCCGTGGTCGGTCAAGTTCGGCTGCGGCTCCTGACCGACGAGACATGCGCTGATCTGCGGGGCCCGACGGCGTGTGAGCTCCAGACGCCGGACGAGGTTGCCGCATCGATTGCCAAGCTCGGGCCGGATCCCCTCGTCGACGACCTCGCCGAGGGGGAAGAGCGGTTCACTGCGCGGGTGCGGCGGGCGCCGACACCGATCGGACTGCTGCTGATGGACCAGTCGGTCGTCAGCGGAATCGGCAACGTCTATCGGGCCGAACTCTTGTTCCGTGCGCGGTTGAACCCGCACACTCCGGGGCGTGATGTGCCGGAGGAGACGGTGAGGTCGCTGTGGCGTGACTGGACGCGACTGCTGCAGATCGGCGTCGAGACCGGCCAGATGATGACGATGGACGACCTGGATGCCGACGCGTACCGCCGCGCCATGGCACACCGAGACGACCGTCACTGGGTCTACCACCGCGCCGGGCTGCCGTGCCGCGTCTGCGGCACCGCAATCATCGTCGAAGAGGCTGCGTCGCGGAAGCTGTACTGGTGCCCCCGGTGCCAGGCGTGACGATGGATCCTGCCGCCTTAGGCTGAACGCATGCGCCAGAACCCGAGCTTCGCCATGACCGATGTTGGCGAGTTGCGGCGGGTCGTCGATCAGAATCCGTGGGCGACCCTGGTCAGTTCGACGGATGACGGTCTCGTCGCCTCGCACTATGCAGTGCTTCTGGATGACACGAGTGACGACCTCACCCTCGTCGGTCACGTCGGCAAGCCCGATGACCTGATCCTGGGGCTCGGAGAACGTGAGCTGTTGGTCATCTTCCAGGGGCCACACGGGTACATCTCGCCCGGCTGGTACGGCGATCGCCCCAGTGTGCCCACGTGGAACTTCGTGACAGTTCACCTGCGGGGCGTACCCGAGCTGCTGTCCACGGAGGAGAACCTGCGCGTGCTCGATCGCTTGGTTGCGCGTTTCGAGTCCCCGATGCCCGACCCTCGGCTGCTGTGGGAGCGCCCGAACGATGCCGACTTCGTCGAGCGGCTCGAGCGCGGCACCGTCGGATTTCGCCTCACACCGACGTCGGTGACGGCCAAGCGAAAGCTCAGCCAGAACCGTCCCGTCGAAGTCGTTGACCACGTCATCCGTGAGCTTGAGCACGACGGCCCGCATCACAATCCGACGCTTGCCGCGGAGATGCGCCGCGCGAACGACGCCCGCGCATGAGAGCCCTCGGCGCGACGGTGTCGACCATTGTCGGCGTGCGGATCACGGGACCGGGAAGTGAGCTCTTGCCCGTCGACGGTGCGTACGACGTGTTCATCGAAGGCGGCCGCATCGCCGATCTTGCCCCCACCGGTGCTGTTCGTCCTGTCGGCGAGGTGTTGCAGGCAGACGGTGCGTGGCTCATCCCGGGTCTGTGGGACCACCACGTGCACACGGTGTCCGCCGCTCTCACCCGACAGCGTGAGCCGCTCGGTGCCGCCGAATCAGCGCTGCATGCTGCGCACATCATGTCGAGCGCCCCGTTCCTCGGTCGCGGCATCCGTGTCGGTGCGGGTTTTCGTGATGCCTTCTGGCCTGACGAACCGACGCTCGAGATGCTGGATGCGGCCACCGGCGCTGTACCGACCTATCTGATCAACGCGGACCTTCATAGCGTCTGGCTGAACTCTGCCGCCTTTGCGCGCGAGCAGATCACGCCTCCGGACGCATCGGGGATGCTTCGGGAGGAGCCGGCCTTTGAGATCACTCGTCGGCTGGCGGCTGCGAGCCCCGATGACGCCGACGACGCAGTCGCCGACCTCGCACGACACGCCGCATCCCGTGGTGTCGTTGGGATCGTCGACCTCGACATGGCGTGGAACGCGGATGCCTGGTCCCGCCGCGTCGCGGCGGGCTTCGACGCGCTACGCGTCGAGTTCGGAACGTATCCGTCTCAGCTCGGTCGGCTTGTCGACACGGGGTGGCAGACCGGTGACCGGCTGAGCGAGCTGATCACGGTCGGGCCGCTGAAGGTCATCACTGACGGCTCGCTGGGAACCCGCACGGCCGCGTGTTCGCATCCGTATCCCGATGATCCGCACAATCACGGGGTCCTGACCATCCCGCGGGCGGAGCTGGTCGCACTCATGACGGATGCTGCGGCTCACGGAATCTCGTGCGCGATTCACGCCATCGGTGATCTGGCGAACACCCATGCGCTCGACTCCTTCGCAGCGACCGGCGCGACCGGAACGATCGAGCATGCGCAGCTGGTATCGGCCGTCGACATCCCGCGTTTTGCTCGTCTCGGTGTCGGGGCGAGCGTCCAGCCGGAGCATGCGCTCGATGATCGGGACCTCTCTGACACGATCTGGTCTGCCCAAATCGCCAGGCCGTACCCTTTGCGCGCGCTGGTGGACGCTGGAGCGAATCTGCTGTTCGGTTCTGATGCGCCGGTAGCGCAGCTCGATCCGTGGGCGGCGATGGCATCGGCGATCTATCGCACCCGCGATGGACGGTCACCGTGGCAGGTCGAGCAGGCCGTTGATGCACGTGTCGCGCTGGCTGCGTCGACCCGCGGCGGATCCACGGCTCCCGGTCGCATCGAACCGGGTGCCGTCGCAGACCTGGTCCTGTGCGGGGAAGACCCCATGACCGCATCCGAATCGGGACTGCGATCGATGGACGTTCGCGCGACCCTGCTCGGTGGCCGTGTGACGCATCTCGCCTAGCTCCGTCACGTGCCGCTGCCCTACTGTCGAGGCATGAGTTCCGACGCTGCATCCGTTCTTTCCATCGCCGGGCTGACCCCTCAGATCGACGGGTCTGCTTTTCTTGCGACAGGCGCGCGCGTGATCGGCGACGTGCGTCTCGGACCCGACTCGAGCGTCTGGTACAACGCTGTGCTTCGCGGCGACAGCGCCTCGATCACGGTCGGCGTCGGGTCGAACCTGCAAGACAACGTTTCGGTGCATGTGGATGCCGACAGCCCCGTCGTGATCGGTGAGAACGTCTCGGTCGGTCACAACGCTGTGGTCCACGGCTGCACCGTCGAAGACGGATGCCTCATCGGGATGGGATCCGTGATTCTCTCCGGAGCCGTCATCGGTGCCGGATCCCTCGTGGCCGGGGGAGCGCTCGTGCTGGGTGGGACGATCGTGCCGCCGGGATCGATGGTCGCCGGGGTTCCCGCGAAGGTACGCCGGGAGCTGACGGATGAGGAGAAGCGCGGCATCCTGCGCAACGCCGAGGTCTACCGCGAGCACATCGTCGAGCACCGCGAGGCCCGGGACGCAGGGTAGTAGGGCGGCCTCGGTCGGATCGCTTCGCTTCCGTCGGATGAATAGGTCGACCCGATCCGACAGATGCTCACCTATCCGACGCGGCCGCACGTGAGAGCGATGGAGGGGGCGACGGGAATCGTCCCCACCGCCACTCCACGCGCCGCTGCGCGCCGCGCGGAGCCTCGGGCGGCGTGGGCCCACCCGCGGGCGGGTCGGTTCCTACGGCACCCACACGAATGGCCCGCTGCACCGCCTGCGGCGGCACATCGGGCCATTGGAGGGGGCGACGGGAATCGAACCCGCACAACCAGTTTGGAAGACTGGGACTCTACCATTGAGCTACGCCCCCGCAGCGGCCGGAGCCGCAGCATCCGACAGTCTATAGGGCACCGCAGCCCGTGCTCGCACCCACGGCCCACCGGCGCCTCGCGGAGGTAGGAGAAATCGCCGCGGTAGGACGGATGTCGGGCCAATCGTCCTACCGTGCGAAGAGTTCCTACGTGCGCGAGATCGACGGCAGCCGCAACGCTGGCGCGCGCGTCAGCTAGACTTCTGTGGGCCGTCTGTCGCACAGCGCGTGAGATCCCGCCCGGGGCGTAGCTCAGCTTGGTAGAGCGCCCGCTTTGGGAGCGGGAAGTCGCAGGTTCAAATCCTGTCGCCCCGACGTCACGGTCCTACACACCCAGACCTTCGCCGCGTAGCTATGCGGTGCAGCACGAGGAGAACAACACAGGCATGGTCACCAGCACTGTTGAGAAGCTCAGCCCGACCCGCGTCAAGCTGCTGCTCTCGATCACCCCCGAAGAACTCAAGCCGAGCATCGCGCACGCGTACGAGCACATCGCGAAGGATGTCCAGATCCCGGGCTTCCGCAAGGGCAAGGTTCCGGCTCCGATCATCGACCAGCGCATCGGTCGCGGTGCGGTCCTCGAGCACGCCGTCAACGACGGACTCGACCGCTTCTACCGCGAGGCGGTGGAAGCGCAGGAGCTGCGCGTCATCGGTCGCCCGAGCGCCGACATCACCGAGTGGCCCAATGAGAAAGACTTCTCGGGCGAGCTGAAGGTCGAGATCGAGGTCGATGTTCGCCCTGAGGTCACCCTGCCCGCCCTGGACAGTCTCACCGTGGAGATCGAGGCAGTCGAGGTCGATGACGCCGCGGTGGATGCCGAACTCGACAAGCTGCGCGCGCGCTTCGGCACGCTCATCACCGTCGACCGCCCCGCCACGTCCGGTGACTTCGTCGAACTCGACCTCGTCGCCACGATCGACGGTTCCGAGATCGACCGCGCTGAAGGCGTGTCGTACGAGGTCGGTTCGGGCGAGTTGCTCGAAGGCATCGACGAGGCAATCGACTCTCTCACCGCAGGTGAAGACACCACGTTCCGTTCGAAGCTCGTCGGTGGCGACCACGCCGGTGAAGAGGCTGAGGTTGCGGTCACCGTGACCAGCGTCAAGGAGCGCGAGCTGCCCGAGGCAGACGACGACTTCGCGCAGATCGCGAGCGAGTTCGACACCATCGCTGAGCTCCGCGAGAGCCTGCGTTCCTCCGCTTCGCAGCAGTCGGGCCTGCAGCAGACCTCGGCGGCGCGCGACAAGCTCGTCGACATGCTGATCGAGCAGGTCGAGATCCCCGTGCCGGCCGGCCTCATCGAGGACGAGGTCCACCAGCACCTGGAGGGTGAAGGTCGCCTCGAAGACGATGAGCACCGTGCCGAGGTCACCGAGGCATCCGAGAAGCAGTTCCGCACGCAGATGATCCTCGACAAGCTCACCGAGACCTACGACGTCAAGGTGTCGCAGGATGAGCTCACGCAGTATCTGATCCAGTCGGCTGCTCAGTACGGCATGTCGCCGCAGGACTTTGTCAACGCGATCCAGCAGGGCAACCAGCTGCCCGCGATGGTCGGTGAGGTCGCCCGCAGCAAGGCGCTCGTTCACGCCCTGCGCGATGTGAAGATCGTCGACACGACCGGCGCTGCTGTCGACCTGTCAGCCCACCTCATCCTCGCCGAAGACGAGGCTGAGGCTGAGGAAGAGGTCGTCGAGGAGGCGCAGGACATCGCGGATGCCGCAGCCGACGCCGACGAGATCATCGAGGCCGAAGAGAAGCCGGCGCCGAAGAAGCGCGCACCGCGCAAGTCTGCCAAGACCGACGCGGAGTAAGACCAGAAGGTGCCGAGGGGCGGATGCTGCAGCAGGCAGCATCCGCCCCTCGTCGTAGCAAGGGGTAGATGGTGCAGACCTGGAATGAGCGGGTGGCTGCCGTGTGGGCTGATGACTCCCTCACCGACGACGAGCGAATTGTGCTTATCGATGCGATAGCAGCGGAGCGGGCCGAGGACGATGCGATCGCGCTGTTCGAACGCGCCGGCGCACGGGATGCGGCCGGGCTGGAGCGCGATGCCGAGCCGCTGTATCGCGCGGCGATCGCCGCTGGACTCCCTGAACCCCACCGCGTGCAAGCGGTGATCCAGCTGGCCAGCACTCTTCGCAACCTGGGTCATACTGACGAGTCGGTCGGTCTGCTCCAGGCCGAGTACGAGCGCGATCCGGACAGCGACCTGAGGGACGAGGTGGCCGCGTTCTATGCCCTCGCACTCGTTTCGGCGGGTCAGCCGGATGCCGCGGCATCCGTCGCGTTGACGGCCCTCGCACCGCACTTAGCCCGCTATCGTCGCTCGGTCGAGGCATACGCGCGCGAGCTCGCCGCGCGGCACGATCTGCCCACGGCGAACACGAGCGGGTCACCCGAACCCCGCCGGTAGATTCGATGTCACGCAACGAACACAGGAGCACACATGGCTGAACCACTGGTCGCGACGAGCGTCTTCGACAGGCTGCTGAGAGACCGCATCATCTGGCTGGGGTCGGAGGTGCGCGACGAGAACGCGAACGAGATCTGCGCGAAGATCCTGCTTCTTGCTGCTGAGGACTCGCAGAAGGACATCTACCTGTACATCAACTCGCCCGGTGGCTCGATCACGGCGGGTATGGCGATCTACGACACGATGCAGTTCGTGCCCAACGACATCGTCACCGTCGGTATCGGCATGGCGGCCTCGATGGGCCAGCTGCTGCTGACCAGCGGGACCAAGGGCAAGCGCTACATCACGCCGAACGCGCGTGTGCTGCTGCACCAGCCGCACGGTGGTTTCGGTGGAACCGCAAGCGACATCCAGACGCAGGCGCAGCTGATCACCTCGATGAAGAACCGTCTCGCCGAGATCACCGCCGCGCAGACCGGAAAGTCCGTCGAGCAGATCAACGAGGACGGCGACCGCGACCGCTGGTTCACCGCCGACGAGGCGCTCGAGTACGGCTTCGTCGACCACATTCGTGAGCACGCTGCCGATGTTTCAGGCGGCGGCGGAACCGACACGAAGTAACCAGCGGCGCGAGCGAAGAAGAGAGTAAACGCATGAACACCCCGAACCTCCGCCTCCCGCAGGCCTCGCCCTCGGCGCTGCAGATGCCCAGCAGTCGCTACGTCCTCCCGCAGTTCGAGGAACGCACCGCCTACGGCTACAAGCGTCAGGATCCCTACAACAAGCTCTTCGAGGACCGCGTCATCTTCCTGGGTGTCCAGGTGGACGACGCCTCGGCAGACGACGTCATGGCGCAGCTACTGGTGCTCGAGTCGCAGGATCCCGATCGCGACATCATCATGTACATCAACTCGCCCGGTGGATCCTTCACCGCGATGACGGCGATCTACGACACGATGCAGTACGTATCGCCCCAGATTCAGACCGTCGTGCTCGGCCAGGCGGCTTCGGCTGCTGCCGTGCTGCTGGCTGCCGGGGCACCCGGCAAGCGTCTTGCGCTGCCGAACGCCCGCATCCTGATCCACCAGCCCGCCATGGGTGAGGCCGGTCACGGGCAGGCGTCGGACATCGAGATCCAGGCTGCGGAGATCCTCCGTATGCGCACCTGGCTGGAGGAGACGCTCGCGAAGCACTCCCACCGCACCGCCGCCGAGGTCAACCGCGACATCGACCGCGACAAGATCCTTTCTGCGGAAGAGGCAGTGACCTACGGATTGGTCGACCAGGTGCTTACGACGCGCAAGCGTCAGCCCGCGTTGCCCGCGAAGTAAGACCAGAAACCGGGCCCCGGCATCCGTCACACGACACGGATGCCGGGGCCCGGCGCTGTCGGCACGAGCTGCGCGCAATCCCACCGGATGTCGCCGGCCTCGGTTAGGCTCGGACCACAGCCGCCCGGAACGAGGAGGACCCCTGATGGCACGCATCGGTGAGAGCGCTGATCTGTTCAAGTGCTCTTTCTGCGGTAAGAGCCAGAAGCAGGTGCAGCAACTCATCGCCGGACCCGGCGTGTACATCTGCGACGAGTGCGTCGAACTCTGCAACGAGATCATCGAAGAGCGCATGGCAGAGTCTGGTGACGGTGTTGTCGCCGATTTCGACCTTCCCAAGCCCCGCGAGATCTTTGCGTTTCTCGAGGAGTACGTCGTCGGCCAGGAGCCTGCCAAGCGGGCGCTGTCGGTTGCCGTCTACAACCACTACAAGCGTGTTCGTGCGCACTCGACGTTGCAGCCCGCCGAGCAGCGTGCCGAAGACATCGAGATCGCGAAGAGCAACATCCTGCTTCTCGGACCCACGGGATGCGGAAAGACCTACCTCGCCCAGACACTTGCCAAGCGCTTGAATGTGCCGTTCGCGGTTGCTGATGCGACGGCACTGACCGAGGCCGGCTACGTTGGTGAGGACGTCGAGAACATCCTCCTGAAGCTCCTGCAGGCGGCCGACTTCGACACCAAGCGCGCTGAAACCGGCATCATCTACATCGACGAGGTCGACAAGATCGCCCGCAAGGCCGAGAACCCCTCGATCACGCGGGATGTCTCGGGCGAGGGTGTGCAGCAGGCCCTGCTGAAGATTCTTGAGGGAACGGTTGCTTCGGTGCCGCCGCAGGGCGGTCGCAAGCATCCGCACCAGGAGTTCATCCAGATCGACACGACGAACGTGTTGTTCATCGTGGCTGGTGCCTTCGCTGGGCTGGAAGACATCATCTCGTCGCGCGTTGGAAAGCACGGGGTGGGCTTCGGGGCGCCCCTTCACAACAAGGGCGACGACCTCAGCCTCTTCAGCGAGGTTCAGCCCGAGGATCTGCACAAGTTCGGCCTGATCCCCGAGTTCATCGGGCGTCTTCCTGTTGTCGCATCCGTGTCGCCGCTTGACCGCGAAGCCCTCATCGAGATCCTCACCGCTCCGAAGAACGCGCTGGTCAAGCAGTATCAGCGGATGTTCGAGATCGACGGGGTCGACTTGGAGTTTGACGACGAGGCGCTCGTTGCTATCGCCGATCTCGCGGTGGCCCGCAAGACCGGGGCCCGCGGCCTGCGCGCGATTCTCGAAGACGTGCTGGGGCCGATCATGTTCGAGATCCCCTCGGCCGAGAACGTCGACAAGGTCATCGTCACGCGCGCTGCCGTCGAGGATGGCGCAGCCCCAACCCTCGTGCTTCGACAGGCTCGTAAGTCGGCCTGAGCTGGGGTCCAGTCCCGCCCGCGGGTGGATGTCGGAACTCCCGCGTAGCGTCGCGGTGTGACGCGATTCATCTACGACACCGCGACCTGCTTCACCGGCTGGATCGCTGACTCCGACCATTCCCTGCAGTGGCTCTTCGACGTGCCCGGCGGTACGGAGCCCGATCCGGAGCTGCTCCCGCCCACTGATGCGCTGATCGTCGAAGGCTCATCCACCTACGAGTGGCTCCTGCGCGAGTCTGACCTCGTCGAGCACCCTGAAAAGTGGCAGGAGCTGTTCGGCACTCGGCGCACGTTCGTCTTCACAACGAGGAACCTCCCCGTGCCGGTTGGCGCAGACGTGACATTCGTGTCAGGACCCGTGTCGGCCGTGTTGAGGGATCTCCGCGAGGCGGCAGGCGAGTCAGATGTGTGGATCGTCGGCGGCGGGGAACTTGCCGCACAGTTCTACGACGCCGGCGCGCTCGACGAGATCGCGATATCGATCGCGCCCGTCGCTCTGACCACCGGAGCGCCCCTGTTTCCGCGTCGGGTCGAGTCGGATCGGCTCCGCCTCGTCGAAGCTCGCCAAGTGGGGCAGTTCGCGCGACTGCGGTTTCTCGTTACGCCTTCATAAGCGTGTGCGGGATGCTCGCTACGGGCGTCAGGTGTCGAGGCCTCGGCGACTCAGGAGGGGAGCGATCTCCGCATCCCTGCCGCGGAAGTCCCGGTACGCCTCGAGGGGATCCTTTGACCCTCCGACGCCGAGGAGCCGGTCACGGAATCGGTCGCCGTTCGCCCGAGTAAGACCGCCGTTCTCACGGAACCACGCGACTGTGTCGGCATCCAGTACTTCGCTCCAGATGTACGAGTAGTACCCGGCGCTGTAGCCGCCGGAGAAGATGTGGGCGAAATACGTGGATGAGTACCGCGTCGGGACTGCGGGGTTATCGAGCCCGATCTCGGCGAGGGCGGATGCTTCGAACGCTGCGACATCACGGTCGCTCGCTGCGTCGGCTGCCGAGAGTGAGTGCCATGCCTGATCGAGCCAGGATGCTGCGAGGTACTCGCTCGTCGCGAACCCCTGGTTGAAGCTCTCAGAGGCGTTCAGTCGCTCCACGACCTGGGCCGGGAGCGGCTCGTCGGTCTCGATGTGGCGCGCATAGGCCGCCAGGATCTCGGGCCAGAAGATCCACATCTCGTTGACTTGGCTCGGGAACTCGACGAAGTCGCGGAACACGTTGGTGCCGGCGAAGTGCGGGTACGTGACTGTCGCAAACAGGCCGTGCAGCGCGTGGCCGAACTCGTGAAAGAAGGTCGTCACTTCATCAAGCGTCAGCAGTGTCGGAGTTCCGGTCTCGGGTTTCACGACGTTGAGATTGTTCACAACGACCGGCGCCGTGCCGCGCAGGCGCGATTGGGACACGATGGAGTTCATCCATGCCCCACCGCGCTTCGAGTCCCGCGTGTAGAGATCCAGCAGGTAGAGCCCGAGTGCTGACCCATCGGCGTTGAATACTTCGAACACCCGGACGTCGGGGTGGTAGCCGGGCAGATCGGGGCGATCGGTGAAGGTGATGCCGTAGAGCTCCGTAGCCGCGCGAAAGACGCCGTCGTGGAGCACGCGTTCGGCCTCGAACCAGGGACGGAGCGCGGCGGCGTCGATGTCGTACTCGGCTGCTCGGACCTTTTCAGTGAAGTAGGCCCAGTCGTGGGCTTCGATCGTGAAAGGCTCGGGTTCGGCATCCGCCATCGCTTGAAGCGCCGCCTGCTCGGTGCGCGCGTTTCGGGCAGCGGGCGCGGCAAGACGGAAGAGCAGGTCGCGGACAGCTTCCGGGTTTCCCGCCGTCTCATCTGACGTGACGTAGTCCGCGTGCGAGCGGTAGCCCAGAAGCTCGGCGCGCTCGGCTCGCAGCCGCACGATCTCGCGAAGAACGGGGCGGTTGTCGTTTCCGTTGTCACGTGCGCCCCGAGCCCTCGATGCCGCCATGATGCGCGCCCTCGAGTCGCGGTTGCGCAGCGATCCCAGATAGGGGTGTCCGGTGAACAGCGTGAGAGAGACGAGCCAGGCGCCCGCGGTGCCGCGGTCGGCAGCGGCGCGGGCAGCGGCAGAGATCTCGCCGTCGGCGAGTCCGTCGAGCTCGGTGACGTCGTCGAACACGACGGCGAGATCATTCGTGTCGTTGAGCAGATTCTTTTCGAAGGTTGTCGTGAGTGTTGAGAGGCGTCCATTGATCTCCGTGAGGCGCGCCTTCTGGGTCTCGTCGAGGCCTGCTCCTGCGTGGGTCATCTCGCGGTAGTGGCGCTCGACAAGGTAGCGATCCTCGGGCGCGAGACCGAGGTCATCCAGCTGGGAATGCACGCTCGCTATGCGTCGATAGAGCGCAGCGTTCAATTGCACAGCATCCGTGTGCGCTGCCATCAAGGGAGCCAGCGCTTCTTCGATCTCTTGGATCTCTGGCGTCGCGTCCGCGGAGGACACCGTGTAGAACGCCGATGCGACGTCGTGGAGAAGCTCCCCGCTGCGCTCCAGCGGCACCAGCGTGTTCTCAAAAGTTGGGGCCGCGGTGACATTGGTGATCGCGTCGATCTCACGCCGATGCGCGGCGAACGCCTCGGTGAACGCCGGCAGGTAGTGCTCCGGCCGGATTGCCCGGTAGTCCGGGAGTCGGTAGGGGAGCGAGCTTGCGGCGAGAAGAGGGTTCGACATGTCGACGTCGGTCATGGACCCAACCTATCTCCTCGGATCTGTACCGCAAACCAACCTTTGCAAAACAACACTTGCAAAGAAAGCTTTGCGGTCGTATTGTGGTGATGTGAACACATCGCCAGACGACGCGGGTGACGCGCCCCCGCGCATCGGTGAGGCCCGAGAACTGGATGTCGGCGCGCTGCGCGCGCTAGCGCATCCGCTTCGTGTCGAGATCTACGACATCCTCAGCCAGTTCGGTCCGCAAACGGCGAGCTCGCTGGCGGAGCAGTTGGGGGAGTCGTCTGGGGCGACGAGTTACCACCTGCGTGCTCTCGCCAAGCACGACCTCATTCGCGAGGTTCCTGATCGAGGCACGGGACGCGAGCGCTGGTGGGAACGCCCCAAGGGCGCGGTGTCGATGACCGGCCAGACAGCCGTCAGAAGTCCTGCGGGTCGAGCCGCGAGCCAGGTTGTGATCAGCGAGTTCTATCGACGCCGCAACAGGCAGCTCGAGGAGTTCATCGCTCGTCAGATCCGCAAGGACCCCGACGAGTGGACGGCCATGCTCAGCACCGCCACCGTGCGACTGACGGATGCGCAGTTCGAGGAGCTCGGACATGAACTCGAGGCCGTCATCGACGCGTATGTCGCGCGCTACCGCGAACAGCAAGGCGAGGGCGTGCGACCGTTCACCATCCGAACCGACGTGTTCCCCCTCACAGACCCGGAGTAATCATGACCACCATCAGCACTGTGGCGGCGACCCACTGCGAGCAGGTGCAGCCAAGCGCGGTCGAGCGGGCGGCGCTGGTCATCTTGCGAGCACTGGAACGAGACATCGAGGCGCGGGTTCGACGGCGTGCATCGACCCGTCCGGTCCGGCACGCCGCACAGAGCGCCTATGCAGAGGCCCGTGCTGATGCCTGCGCCGGCGCCCATGTCGGCATCCTGCCGCGATGACTGTCGCATCGAGTCCAGTCCGGCGTCAGCTTCCGCTCGGCCGGGACTTCGGGAAGCTCTGGACCGCTGCGGCATTCAGTAACCTCGCTGACGGCGTGGGACGCACGGCAGTTCCGCTCATCGCAACGACGCTGACTCGTGACCCGGTCGCCATTGCCGCGGTGGGCGCGCTGGCCTTCGTTCCGTGGCTGTTCTTCGGGCTTCCGGCGGGCATGATCGTCGATCGGTGTGATCGACGACGCGTGATGGCGTCTGCAAACGTGCTGCGCGGCGGCGTTGCGGTTGCCCTCGCCGCGCTGACCGCGACCGGCCAGCTCCAGCTGTGGCACCTGCTTGTCGCGACTGTCGTGTTCGGCATCGGAGAGACTCTCTTTGACAACGCGACCAATGCCGTGATTCCCTCACTGGTCGGCAGGCCGGGGCTGGACCGGGCGAACAGCCGCATTCAGGCCGCACAGATCACCATCGACAGCTTCGTTGCCCAGCCCATCGCCGGGGTCCTGTTCGCGATCTCGCTCGTGCTCCCGCTCTGGGTTGGCTCGGTGGGGTATCTGATTCCGATCGTCCTGGCACTCATGCTGCCGGTTTCTGCTGCCCATGCGCTCCGGGGGTCGCCCGCGGAAGCAGAGTTTGCGACCGACAGGGTGGCGGTGCCTGTGGAGCGACTTCCCGCATCGGACACCCCGCGGGTCTCGACCAAAGATGCAGCGCTGTACCTCTGGCGTCACCGCTATCTGCGCGCTCTCGTGGTGTTCACTTCGATCCTCGGTGGTGCTTTCTCCTTCGCGCAGGCGCCGACGATTCTCTACTTCCTCGAGACACAGGGTGTAGCGCCCGCGGCGATCGGATTCGTCACCGCCGGAATCGGCGCCGGCGCGCTGCTGGGCTCACTGGTCGCCCCTGCACTTGTGCGCCGCTTCGGCCGCGGCGCTGTCATGCTGGGCGCGAATCTGGGTGCAGGGGTGTGCCTCGCGCTCGTGGGGATCGCCCCCGAGGTGGTCAGCGCGATCGTGGCCTACGCCGGAATGGCCTTCGCGGTGTCGCTCTGGAACGTCCCCTGGGGAGCGCTCCGGCAGATGATCATTCCCGGCGATATCTTCGGGCGGGTGCTCGGGATCATCCGCAGTCTCACGTGGGGCCTCTTCCCGATCGCCACGATGCTCGGCAGCCTGGTTGCCCGCGTGGACCTTCGCCTTCCCTATCTGATCGCTGCAGCGGTGACGATCATCGCTGCCCTCGCCGCCGCGCGACTTCTTCTGGCAGCGAGCCGCGTCTCACAGAACGAGGAGTGATCTGAGTTCAGGCGAACTCGTCGTCGGGGTCGTGGTGCACGACCGCCTCGCCGTCGGCGTCGAGCGTCACGATCACGCCGGTGTCGAGTTCAGCGATGGGTCGACCCTCGAGCCACGTGAGCGTCCAGCGCGGCGTCGGTTCCTGAGCGAGCTGCCCGGCAGAGATCAGGTCTTCGACAGCCGCGATTTGGGCTCGCAAGACCTCGGGAACGGCCTGCGGTGGCACTGTGCCCAGGGCCCACCGGGTTCCGAGCTGCATGTCACACCTCTCCGAGTTCGATGGCTGCGACGGTCGTGCTGTCGGCATCCGTGTACGTGATGGTCTCGATGCGACCCACGGCCTTGAGATCGCCCTCTGCCGTCTTGAGTCGCTCTACCGTCGCAGCCGGTGCGCCGAGTGTGATCGAGGTGACCGGCGTTTTCTGGGATGCCTTCGCCTCGGTCTTCGCGCGACGGATGCCGACAAGCGCCTCACCGACAGCGGTGAGCACGGCGGGGTCGCCCTCGATGCCGAGCGGCTCGGGCCATGCTGCGGTGTGAATCGACCCCTCCTCGAACCACGACCAGGCTTCCTCTGTTGCGAAGGAAACGATGGGCGCGAGCAGGCGCAACTGCGTCGACAGCGCGATACGCAGGGCAAGGGCAGCGGATGCCTGGCCGACGTCGGTCTGGTCGTAAGCCCGCTCCTTGACCAGTTCGAGGTAGTCGTCGCAGAACGTCCAGAAGAAGGATTCGGTCAGCTCGAGCGCGCGGGCGTGATCGTAAGCATCCAGCGCTGCGGTCGCATCGCGCACCACACCATCGAGCGTCGCGAGCATCGAGGCGTCCAGCGCATGCGTGATCTGCGCGCCCACGGGGACCGGGAACGAGAGGACGAACTTCGCGGCGTTCAGGATCTTGATCGCCAGGCGCCGGCCGATCTTGATCTGCGTCGGGTTCTGCGGATCGAACGCGGCATCCGTGCCCAGTCGGCTGGATGCCGCCCAGTAGCGCACGGCATCCGACCCGTGCTGTTCCAGGATGTCGGCAGGCGTCACCACATTGCCCTTGGACTTGGACATCTTCTTGCGGTCGGGATCCACGATGAACCCCGAGATCGCGGCGTCGGTCCACGGTGCGCGGCCATCTTCGAGCGCGCTGCGCAGCATCGTCGAGAACAGCCAGGTGCGGATGATGTCCTGACCCTGCGGGCGCAGGTCGAACGGGGCGACGAGCTCCCACAGTTCGGGGTCGCGTTCCCAGCCGCCCGCGAGCTGCGGCGTCAGCGATGAGGTCGCCCAGGTGTCGAAGATGTCGCGCTCGCCCTCGAAGCCGCCGGGAACGCCGCGCTGATCTTCGGTGTAGCCAGGGGGGACGTCACTGGTCGGGTCGACAGGAAGCTGCTCGTGAGTGGGGAGCAGGACGCGGTCGTAGTCGCGCTCACCGCTTTCGTCGAGGCCGTACCAGACCGGGATCGGCACACCGAAGAAGCGTTGGCGCGAGACGAGCCAGTCACCGGTGAGTCCGCCGACCCAGTTCTCGTAGCGCACGCGCATGAAGTCCGGATGCCACGCCAGCTCCTTGCCGAGAGCGATGAGCTTCTCGCGCAGCGCCTCGTCGCGGGCTCCGTTTCGGATGTACCACTGACGCGTCGAGACGATCTCGAGCGGGCGGTCGCCCTTTTCGAAGAACTTGACGGGATGGGTGAAGGGCTTGGGGTCGCCGATCAACTCGCCCGACTCCTGCAGCAGCTCCACGACGCGTTTCTTGGCGCTGAAGACGGTCTTGCCGGCAAGCTCCGCGTAGGCAGCACGCGCGGCATCCGTCGTGATGACGTCGGGAGCCTCGGCGATGATGCGGCCGTCCATGCCGATGATCGTGCGGTTGGGGAGGTCGAGCTCACGCCACCAGATGATGTCGGTGACATCGCCGAACGTACAGATCATCGCGAGACCCGAGCCCTTGTCGGGCTGGGCGAGCGGATGCGGCAGCACCGGCACCTCGACATCGAACAGTGGGGTGCGCACTGTCGTCCCGAAAGCGGGCTGGTAGCGCTCGTCGTCAGGGTGGGCAACGAGTGCGACACACGCGGCCAGCAGCTCCGGGCGCGTGGTTTCGATGTGGATGTCGCCGCTGCCGTCGCTCTTGTGGAAGGCGAGGCGGTGGTAGGCCGCTGGCTGCTCACGGTCTTCGAGTTCTGCCTGCGCGATCGCGGAGCGGAAGTCGATGTCCCACAGGGTCGGTGCGAGCGACTGGTAGGCCTCGCCACGTTCGAGGTTGCGCAGGAACGCGAGCTGGCTCGTGCGCATCGTCTCGTCCGAGATCGTGCGGTAGGTCTGGGTCCAGTCGACCGAGAGTCCCAGCATCCGCCACAGGTCTTCGAAGTGCTTTTCGTCTTCGACAGTGAGCTTCTCGCACAGCTCGATGAAGTTGCGGCGGCTGATCGGCACCTGGTCGGCGGCCTTGCTGCTCTTGTTGTCGCCTCCCTCGTAGGGGGGAGTGAAGTCCGCGTCGTAGGGGAGCGAGGGATCGCAGCGCACGCCGTAGTAGTTCTGGACGCGGCGCTCGGTCGGCAGCCCGTTGTCGTCCCAGCCCATCGGGTAGAAGACGGTCTTGCCCCGCATCCGTTCGAAGCGCACCTTCACGTCGGTGTGGGTGTAGCTGAACACGTGGCCGATGTGGAGCGACCCGGATGCCGTGGGCGGGGGAGTGTCGACGGAGTAGACCCCGGCGCGGCCTACCTCTACGGCGCGCGTGCGGTCGAAGCCGTACGTGCCGGCATCCGTCCACGCGGCATCCCACTTCTGTTCGAGACCCTCGAGGGCGGGCTTGTCGGGAACTGCGGCCATGGGGTCTCCTTGGGCGATATGTGCGGCACTGTGTGAGCGTGCCTGAGTGTGGGATACGCCTCGATTCTACCGGCCCGGGGCGGTGAGCACCGGGCCCGCGGGTACACCCGGGAGGTGATGCGCATTCCGGAGGGCCGAAGCTGGAGTCTCGTCCTCCCAAGCGTGCATCGCCTCCCGAGTGTCCGGCGAAAGTCGTACTACGTTCCTCCCCTGCCGCGCTGGCCGGGCGCAATTTCCACGGATGCCGCCGATCGATACCCCCGTGCCAGCACCGTGCGATGGGCTGGTGGGATGGATCTCAGCGCGTTCGTCGCGACTCACGGGGGTGTCATACCGTCGTCGTGGCTCAGAGCTCGGCGCGTCTCGTCGCGACGCCTCACTGATGCCCTCCGCTCGGGCGTTCTCATCCGGCCGCGGCGAGGGTGGGTTGCCGTGCCGACCGCCGATCCCGAGCTCATCCGTGCCGCGGGGGAGGGCGTGGTCATCACCTGCATCTCGCTCGCGCGCCGACGCGGGCTGTGGGTTCTGAAGGAACCGGAGTGGCACGTGGCCGCTCCATCCCACGCCGGTCATGTGGGGCTGCCCGGCGCGGTGACGCACTGGCGGACGCCACTCGTGCCTCGACCACCCGGCTCCTTGGAAGATGAGATCGAGAACATGCTGGTTCAGGTCGCCCTGTGCCAACCGGATGACGCGGCGCTGGCCATCTGGGAATCTGCGCTGCGCACGGGGCGAGCAGACATTGATCGGCTGCGAAACCTCCCACTCCCAGAGCCGGCCTCTCGACTTCTCGATCAGGTGACGCCCTGGTCGGATTCGGGGCTCGAGACGATCGCCGTCGTGCGGTTGAGGTGGCTCGGGCTCCCGCTGCGCTCGCAGATCTGGATCGCCGGGCACCGTGTCGATCTGCTCATCGGCGACAGGCTCGTTCTCCAGATCGATGGCGGGTCCCATGTTGGCGCACAACGGGACAGTGACAATCGGCACGACGCCGAACTGCGTCTGCGTGGCTATCACGTCATCCGGGTGGGTTACCGGCAGGTCGTCGACAACTGGCCGGAGGTACAGGCGCTTGTCATGGCTGCCGTCGCGGCAGGCCTCCACCGTCGTCCGCGCTAGGCATCCGGCTGGTTAGGGCTGTCGCAAACCGGGTTCACTCGGGAGGCGATGCGCGATCGGGAGGGCCCAAGTGGAGTACCTGGTCCTCCCGAGTGGTCACGCCCTCCCGAATGAGCGACCGTCAGGGCGACGGATGCCGAGAGCGCCAGGCCGCGCGCGAGATCGCGAAAGCCAGGTGCGGCATGTCGATGTCGCGGTAGTGCTTGACGAAACGCTCGCGGACCGTCATCCCGAGCCGGATCGCGACGTTCATCGACGCGAGGTTCGTATCGCGCACTATCGCGTAGATCTCCGGCACAACGACGTTCGCGAAGCCCCAATCGAGGCACGCGGACGCAGCCTCCGTGGCATATCCGAGACCCCACCGCTGCCGCAGGAGGTGATATCCGACCTCGACGACCTCTGCCGTTGCAGTGCGCTGAACGGTGAGACCGCAGTCCCCGATGACCTCGTCGGTCTCCGCATCCGTCACGGCCCACAGCCCGAACCCGTCGTCGCGATAGCGGCGGAGTTGGCCCTCGATCCAGGTGGCCGTCTCCGCCGGAGAGAAACCATGCTCGTACGCGCTCATCGCGACCTCGTCGCCGAGCACACGATGCAACGCCGAATGATCCTGCGGCGTGAGCTCTCGCAACCCGAGCCGAGCCGTCTGTATGCCCGAGAAGGCAGTCGCCGGCTGGGGAATCACTCGAGGACCCGGATGCCGAGAGCCATGGCCAGGGGCGTCGAGTGCTGCTCGACCTGCCGCGTCGTGAGCGTCGCGCCGCTCAGTCCTGCCGGACTGGTGAACGACAGCGCCTCGAGCCCTCGGAGGTCGAGGTGCTGCGAACGCAAGCCCCGCGAGTCGACCTCATCGGCGTGACATCCCTCGAAGGTGACGCGGGTGAGCGCTGCCTCAGGGAGGTCCAGAGAACCGAACCGGCAGTCCACGAATCGAACATCGGTCACGGTAGACATGCTGAGGTTCGCGTAGTCGATGCGCATTCCACGGAACTCGACGCCGTCGAGCTCGGCGCCGCTGAGTTCGAAAGTCGCGAGTCGCCCGCCGTCGATCGTCACGGTGCGCCAGGCGCTGTTGGGTGCGATCAGCCGCGTCGCACGGATGCCACTGATGAGAACATCACGCACCGAGGCGCCGGTGAGAGTCAGGGAGTCGAGGTCGACATCCGGAATCTCACACTCCGCGATTCTCGCGAACGAGCCGTCTACCTCGCCGCGAAGCGTACCCACACGCACGCCGAGAAGGTCATCGTGACGATCGATCGCCGCAACCGATTCGAGACTCGCCGGAAGGTCGGGGCTGCTCACGCGGGGAGGCAGCGGTTCGGTAGATCCAGAACGAGGCACGCATCCACCCTAGGCGCCGCTAGAATTGAGCAACCAGCACCGATCCGGCCATCACCGGGGAGCTCTCGGAAGAACCGCCCTGCGAGGGGCTCAGTAGAACCGAGCGGGTCAGGCCCGTCATAGCCGCAGTGAGAGGGGTTCGACCGGACGCAGACCGGAAGAGCACGCAGGGTGGTACCGCGGCTTGCGAGAGTCGTCCCGGCGGATGATGTCCGTGACCCTTGCGAGATGACATGAGCTACCCCCGCACCTCTGCCTTCGGCCCCGCCGCTGATGTTTCGCCGAGCCCGCGCTTTCCCGCGATCGAGCGCGACGTGCTCGCGTTCTGGAAGCAGGACGACACCTTCCGGGCCTCGATCGAGCAGCGCGACGGCGCCGAGGAGTGGGTCTTCTACGACGGCCCCCCGTTTGCCAACGGCCTGCCGCACTATGGGCACCTGCTCACCGGTTATGCGAAGGACCTCTTCCCGCGTTTCCAGACGATGCGCGGCAAGAAGGTCGACCGCGTCTTCGGCTGGGACACGCACGGCCTTCCCGCCGAGCTCGAGGCGATGAAGCAGCTCGGCATCACCGAGAAGGCCGAGATCGAGCAGATGGGCATTGCCGCCTTCAACGCGAAGGCGCGTGAGTCGGTGCTGACCTACACCCGTGAGTGGGAGGACTACGTCACCCGCCAAGCGCGCTGGGTCGACTTCGAGCGCGGTTACAAGACTCTCGACACGGGATACATGGAGTCCGTGCTCTGGGCGTTCAAGAGCCTCTACGACAAGGGGCTCGCGTACGAGGGCTACCGCGTACTGCCCTACTGCTGGCGCGACGAGACCCCGCTGTCCAGCCACGAGCTGCGCATGGACGACGACGTCTACAAAATGCGTCAAGACCCGTCGGTCACCGTGACCTTCCCGCTGATCGGTGCGAAAGCCGAGGCGCTGGGGCTCACCGCCGTTCGGGCGCTCGCGTGGACGACGACGCCGTGGACCCTGCCGACCAACCTCGCGTTGGCTGTCGGCCCCGACATCCGGTACGTCGTGGTTCCCGGCGGCCCGAACGGCGCGGCTGATGTTCACCGCGCGCCCGGTGGGGTCGCGGATGACGCCGTCGAGGCGACCGCGCACGAGTACCTGCTCGCCGAAGACCTGCTCGCCGGTTACGCGAAGGACCTCGGGTACGAGAGCGCCGACGACGCCCGCGCGGCGGTCTCGCGCAGCATCCTGGGGTCGGAACTCGCCGGCGTCTCGTACGACCGGCTTTTCGACTACTACGCGGATGCCGAGACCTGGGGCACCCAGAACGCGTGGCAGATCCTCGTTGACGACTACGTCACGACCAGCGACGGTACCGGCATCGTCCACCAGGCCCCGGCCTACGGCGAAGACGACCAGCGGGTTTCGGAGGCTGCTGGCATCCCGACGATCCTCTCGCTCGACGAGGGGGGCAAGTTCCTGCCGCAGGTGACGGATGTCGCCGGTGAGCTGTGGATGGACGCCAACCGTCCCCTCATCCGCCTGCTGCGCGATGGCGGCCGGTTGCTGCGCGAGGCAAGCTACGAACACTCGTACCCGCACTGCTGGCGCTGCCGGAACCCCCTGATCTACAAGGCAGTCTCGAGCTGGTTCGTGCGGGTGACCGAGATCAAGGACCGCCTGATCGAGCTCAACGAGCAGATCACCTGGGCGCCCGAGAACGTCAAGCACGGGCAGTTCGGCAAGTGGCTCGAGGGTGCACGTGACTGGTCGATCAGCCGCAACCGCTACTGGGGTTCGCCGATCCCGATCTGGAAGAGCGACAACCCCGAGTACCCGCGCGTTGACGCTTACGGATCGCTCGACGAGCTCGAGCGCGACTTCGGCACCCTGCCGCGCAACGAGGCGGGCGCGGTCGACCTGCACCGGCCGTACATCGACGACCTCACACGCCCGAACCCCGACGACCCAACCGGGCAATCGATGATGCGCCGCATCGAGGATGTCTTCGACGTGTGGTTCGACTCGGGATCGATGCCGTACGCGCAGGTGCACTACCCGTTCGAGAACCACGAGTGGTTCGACGAGCACGCCCCCGCCGACTTCATCGTCGAATACATCGGACAAACGCGCGGCTGGTTCTATGTCATGCACGTGCTCTCGGGGGCCCTCTTCGACCGGCCCGCCTTCACCGGCGTATCGTGCCACGGCATCGTGCTCGGGTCCGACGGGCAGAAGATGTCGAAGTCGCTGCGTAACTACCCCGACGTCTCGGAAGTGTTCGACCGCGACGGCTCGGATGCCATGCGCTGGTTCCTCATGTCGAGCTCGGTGCTGCGCGGCGGCAACCTGGTCGTCACCGAGGAAGGGATCCGTGCGGGGGTCCGCGAGTTCCTGTTGCCGCTGTGGAACGCGTGGTACTTCTTCGCCACCTACGCCAACGCGGCGACCGGACCCGACGGCGCCGGATACGAGGCCTCCTGGCGGACCGACTCGACCGATGTGCTCGACCGCTACATCCTCGCCCTCCTGGGGGACCTCGTCGCCGGAGTCGCCGCAGACCTCGACGTGCTCGATTCCACGAGTGCTGCTGAGAAGCTCCGCGACTTCGCCGAGGCGCTCACCAACTGGTACATCCGCCGCTCTCGCGACCGGTTCTGGCTGGGCATCACCGACGATCCACGCTCACGTGAGGCGTTCGACACCCTCTACACCGTGCTCGAGACGCTCACTCGTGTGGCTGCACCGCTGATCCCGCTGGTCGCCGAGCGCGTCTGGCAGGGACTCACCGGCGGGCGCAGTGTGCACCTGCAGGACTGGCCGGATGCGGCATCCTTCGCCCCCGCGACCGACATCCGCACCGCAATGGATGCCGTGCGCGAGGTCTCCAGCGTCGCCAATGCGCTGCGCAAGAAGGAGGGCAAGCGCGTGCGCCTGCCGCTGTCGCGCCTGACCGTCGCGGTCACGGATGCCGCGGCCCTCGGCCAGTTCGAGGGAATCCTGCGCGATGAACTCAACGTCAAGAGTGTCGAACTCGTCGAGCTCACCGAAGGTCTGGCGGAGTCCTACGGCATCAGCCAGCGCCTCGCGGTCAACGCGCGGGCAGCCGGCCCGCGGCTGGGTAAGCAGGTGCAGCACGTCATCGCCGGCGCGAAGGCCGGACTCTGGAGCGAAGCGGACGGCGTGGTCGTCGTCGACGGCATCGCCCTCGAGTCCGGCGAGTACGAGCTCACGCTCGAGGCCGGGGGAGTTGCCGAAGGCACGGCGATCGCGCTGCTGGGCGCAGGCGGGTTCGTCCTACTCGACACGACCACGACGCCTGAACTGGAGGCCGAAGGGCTGGCGCGCGACGTCATCCGTGCCGTGCAGGACACACGCAAGGCCGCCGGGTTCGACGTGAGCGACCGCATCCGTCTCGAGGTGGAGTTCGAATCTGAAAGCGATGCCACCGCGGTGGTCGCTGGTTTCGATGCTGCTGACGTCGCGGGGGAGACGCTTGCTGTGGCCTACGCCATCTATGGACCCGGCGAGCAGACCTTGCTCAAGAGCTGGTCGCCCGTGGGTGAGATCGAGCACACGGAGCGCGTCGCAGCGGGCACCTATGCAAACGCCGGTGGATTCCGCGTGATCGTTGGCAGGGCTGGAGGAGCCGCATGAACGAGCGAGAGCGCGCAGACGCCGTCTACGAGATCCTGCTGAGTCGACAGGGCGAGCAGTGGGTGCAGCCGCGGATCGAGCGGACGCAGAAGCTGCTGGACTATCTCGACAACCCGCAGCGCACGTACCGGGTCGTGCACGTAACCGGCACGAACGGCAAGACTTCGACGAGCCGCATCATCGAGAGCCTTATCCGCGCTCACGGCCTTCGCACGGGCCTGTTCACCAGCCCGCATCTGGAGCGCTTCACTGAGCGCATCCTCATCGACGGCGAGCCGGTGAGCGATGAGGCCCTCGTTGCAGCCTGGGACGAGATCGCCCCGTTCATCGACCTCGTGGATGCCGAACTCACGGCATCCGGTGATGCGGAACTGACCTTCTTCGAGCTGCTGACGGTGCTGGCCTTCGTCGTGTGCGCCGACGCGCCCGTCGATGTGCTGGTTCTCGAGGTCGGCATGGGCGGGCTGTGGGACTCGACCAATACCGCCGATGGCGATGTCGCCGTGTTCGCCCCGATTGATCTCGACCACGCCGCGCGGCTCGGCGACACGATCGAGCAGATCGCCACCGTGAAGGCAGGCATCATCAAGGACGGCGCGGCTGTCGTGTCAGCGCGGCAAGCGCCATCGGCTGAGGCGGTGCTGCGCGGACAGGCCGGAAGACGAGACGCGACGTTCGCAATCGAGGGCGACCAGTTCGCGCTGCAGCAGTCTGCTCTGGCCGTCGGCGGCCAGCTGATTTCGGTCCGCGGGCTGGCCGCCGAGTACGCCGATCTTTACCTGCCGCTGTATGGCTCGCACCAGGGCTTCAATGCTGCGCTGGCGATCGCTGCCGTTGAGGCGCTCATCGGGGGCGGTCGGCAGCCGATCGCCGCCGACGTGCTGGTGGAAGGTCTGTCCAGCGTCACGTCACCGGGAAGACTCCAGCTCATCGGCACGGAGCCGACGGTGCTCGTCGATGCTGCACACAATCCGCACGGAGCGCGAGCTCTCGCCCAGGCCCTCGGCGAATCGTTCGACTTCGACGAGTGGGCACTGGTGATCGGCGTCCTCTCCGATAAGGATGCCGACGGCATCGTGTTGGCGTTGAGTGAGGTCGCGACGGCGTTCTTCGTCACGGCACCCGATTCTGATCGAGCAACGGATGCCGACGTACTGGCCGACCTGCTCGAGGCGCGGGAACTTCCCGTCGCCGTCTTTCCTGAGCTCGAGTCAGCTGCCGAAGCCGCGAGGACGTGGGCGAGCTCGGCGCCGCGCCGCGCTGTCATCGTCACCGGGTCGGTAGTGCTCGCAGGTGAAGCGATCACGCTCGCAGCGGACAACGAGTGGAAAGCGGGGTCCGGCGCGTGAGCGCGGACGGGCCCGCGGCGTCTCCGCGTCCACGCCGTGCTCGCGGTGCCCGAGAATCCCTCGGATCGGTCGTTCTCGGCTTCGAGTCGATCATCGTGTTTCTCGGCGGCCTCGTCGTGTACGGCCTTCGCGTGCTGCCTGACGGGATCGAGCCGTGGTGGGGCATCATCGGGGGTTCGGTCCTGGCGCTGTTGATGGTCATCACCGCCGGACTGCTGCGTCACTCGTGGGCGATCGCTGTGGGCTGGGCTTTACAGGTCGTCGTACTTCTGGGCGGCTTCCTCGTGCCCGCACTCGTCATCGTCGCGATCATTTTCGGTGGCATGTGGGCGTATGCGACGATCAAGGGGGCATCCCTCGATGCTCGCAACGCCCGACGCGCGGCACCCCCCGAACCCTCGAACGGAGAATAACGATGTCGACCGAAGAGACCCTCGTTCTGGTGAAGCCCGACGGTGTCGCGAGGGGCCTGACCGGCTCGATCCTCGCGCGCATCGAGGCGAAGGGATACGCCCTCGTCGACATCCGCCTGGTAGAACCCGACCGCGACCGACTCGAGAAGCACTACGCCGAGCACGCCGGCAAGGCCTTCTACGAGCCGCTTCTCGAGTTCATGATGTCCGGTCCATCGGTCGCCATCCGTCTTGCCGGCAATCGGGTCATCGAAGGTTTCCGTTCCCTGGCCGGCACGACCGACCCCACGACGGCAGCGCCGGGAACGATTCGCGGCGACTTCGGCCGCGACTGGGGGCTCGCCGTCCAGCAGAACCTCGTCCACGGCTCAGACAGCCCCGAGTCGGCCGCCCGTGAGCTCGGGATCTGGTTCGGCTGAGAACTCTGCAGTGCCTCGGTGTGGCCAGCGTGGTGGTGCTCGCTACCGTACGACGGTGAACTCCACCTCGGCCGCTGCGCACGACGCGCCCTCGGGGCAGGTCGCGATGTCCCAGTAGTTCGAGATCGACGCTACGGCTTGTCCCGGGCGGATCGTCGGCGGCACAGTGATCGACACCGAAAACGACCCGTCGGGGTTTGGCGTGACCCGCGCTTGCGCGAGGGGAATCGTCTCGCCGGCGGGATGGATTCGAACGGTCAACTCCGCGCCGCCCGGCAGCGGGCAGGCATTCGTCGTCGATACGGCCACGATTCTGCCTGGACGCGGGTTGTCGGGATCAACGGCCAGCGTCGGCACGCAGACTCGTGACGGTTCTGCCAGACATGCTGTGAGTGGAGCGCCCGCGATCACCAGAAGGGCCGCCATCGCGGCGATGCGGATGCACCGATTCATGGCGCAACGCTAGACGTGTGAGCCTCAACCCGTCCAGGGAGTGCAGCGAGGCTTACAGGCCGAAGATGTTGGTGAGCGCGCGCGTCGGCGCCAGCTGCGCGATGATGACGATGATGCCGTAACTGACGATGGTTGCCAGCGGCACCCACCGCATGAGACCTTGCGAGAACCGGAGCAGGCCGGGCGATGCCCCGAAGGCACCCGAGCGCATGGCATGAACGGTGACCGCGTAGAACGTGGGAATGGTCACGCTCCAGGTCACCATGCACCACGGGCACAGGGTTCCGAGTACGAACAGGCTCTGGCTGATGAGCCAGATCACGAACCCGAACGCGAAGAGCATCCCCGCCCAGAACAGCAGCCAGAACCACCGAGCAAAGCGTGCGCCGGCGAGCAACGCCACACCGACGACGATCGGTGCGACCCAGCCTGTAAGACCCAGGATGGGGTTCGGGAAGCCGAAGACGCTGCCCTGCCAGGACTGCAGGTTCGCCGTGCACTGCACCAGGATGCTGAAATCACATGAGGCTGTCGCGTTCGGGTCTGCGAGCAGGTGGAACCGTTCGACGGTGAGACTGAAGGCGGCGTACCACCCGATGATGCCGGCGAGGATGAGCCAGATGGCGAGGCCGACAGGGCGACGAGTGGATGCTTCGGGCATGCGTCGATTCTGGCATCCGTCTTCATAGGAGTCGCCTGAAAGCGTGGGTCTTCGAACCAATGGAGTGTTTGTGCTCCGATAGTGCGATAATTGCCGGGACGAGTCCGCGGCCGCGCCGCGGGACATGTCGTCACAGACTTCCGGGCAATGGCTGCCCGTCGCAGCGTGAGCTTCGAGCCTGCTGCACACCGAGTTGATGAGCGACCTGCCGGTCGCAGAGATGTCGTCGGGCGACGCGCGGGGTCGCTCGACAAGGAGTACGCCGACATGGGCGATGAGAACGATGTACAGAACACAACTGAAGCCGACACGGAAGGCGTGCGGGACGACCTGAGCGAAGCCCTCGTCACCGCCGAGACCGTAGAGCAGACCGCCGCGGAAGACGCGTTGACCGACTCAGCACCTGCAGAGGACGCTCCGGTCGTCGCTCCTGAGGCGGACACGCCGGAGAGTGTGATCGATGAGGGTGTTGCGGAGCAACCCGCGTCCGTCGAGCCGGAGAGCAACGACGAGGCTGAGGCGACCGAGGAGCCGACGGGTCCGCCCACCGCTGTGAGCCTCGGGCTGCTGCCCGAGAACTTCGTGTCTGCGGTTTCGACTGCGCTGATGTTCTATGCGCCCGAGGTCGCGCCTCTTCCCCCACTTCCGGAGGACGAACCTGACGACTCCGAGCCCTCCGGGTCATCGCGGCGCCGCAACCGTCGTCGTGGTGGGGGAGAGCTTCGCGAGGACAACCGGTCGAACGGGTCGCGCCAGCGTCCTGCCGAGGTGATCACCGAACCCCAGCGGATCAAGGGTTCGACCCGGCTTGAAGCGAAGAAGCAGCGTCGTCGCGATGGCCGCGAAGCGGGCCGTCGCCGCACCGTCGTGACCGAGGCCGAATTCCTCGCTCGGCGTGAAGCCGTGGACCGCGTGATGGTGGTGCGCTCGAAGAACGGGCGGGTCCAGATCGGGGTGCTCGAAGACAACGTGCTCGTGGAGCACTATGTCGCGCGCAGCCAGGATGCCTCCCTGATCGGCAACGTCTACCTCGGCCGCGTGCAGAACGTGCTTCCGAGCATGGAAGCCGCCTTCGTCGACATCGGTCGGGGCCGCAACGCCGTTCTCTACTCCGGCGAGGTGGACTGGGATTCTGTCGAGACCGGCAACCAGCCGCGTCGCATCGAGCTTGCGCTGAAGTCCGGTGACAAGGTTCTCGTTCAGGTGACCAAGGATCCGGTCGGACACAAGGGAGCCCGTCTCACGAGTCAGATCTCCCTGCCCGGCCGCTACCTCGTCTACGTGCCCGGCGGCGCGATGAACGGTATCTCACGCAAACTCCCCGACACCGAGCGTGCGCGACTCAAGAAGATCCTCAAGGAAGTCCTGCCCGAGTCATCCGGCGTCATCGTGCGCACCGCGGCCGAGGGTGCAACCGAAGACCAGCTGACGCGCGATGTTCAGCGTCTGACCGCGCAGTGGGAACACATCAACCGTCAGGTCGAGACCACCGGTGCTCCGGCGCTGCTGCACTCCGAGCCAGACCTGCTGGTGAAGATCGTCCGCGACGTCTTCAACGAAGACTTCTCGCGGATGCTCATCCAGGGTGAGGATGCGCTGCACACCATCTCGCGTTACCTCGAGGGTGTCGCGCCCGACCTGCTCGAGCGCGTCTCGGAGTACGAGGGTGACGCTGATCCGTTCGACGAGTTCCGGATCACAGAGCAGATCGAGAAAGCGCTGGACCGAAAGGTGTGGCTCCCCTCGGGCGGTTCGCTCGTAATCGACCGCACCGAGGCGATGACCGTTATCGACGTCAATACCGGCAAGTTCGTCGGCTCCGGCGGCAACCTCGAAGAGACGGTGACCAAGAACAACCTCGAGGCCGCTGAGGAGATCGTTCGTCAGCTCAGACTGCGCGACATCGGTGGAATCATCGTTGTCGACTTCATTGACATGGTGCTCGAATCGAACCGTGACCTCGTGCTGCGTCGTCTCGTGGAGTGCCTAAGCCGAGATCGGACGAAGCACCAGGTCGCCGAGGTCACGTCCCTCGGCCTCGTCCAGATGACCCGAAAGAAGCTCGGCCTCGGCCTGCTCGAGACCTTCAGCGAGCCCTGTGAGGTTTGCGCCGGCCGCGGGGTCATCGTGCACCACGATCCCGTCGTGAAGCACCGCGCCCCGGCTTCCAGCAACGGTTCGCCGCGTCGGAGCCGAGGTGCCGCCTCCGGTAACGGCGCCTCCTCGTCGTCGCCTTCTCAGGCGGGCAACGGCACGCATGTGATCACCGAGGGTGTGAAGTCAGCCCTCGCGCAGATCGCGGCATCCACGATTCACGCCCCAGTCGACGCGGCGACCGTTGAAGAGGTCGTTGTGGCGGCGGTGCAGGAAGCGAGTGAGCCGGCACCCGAGAAGCCCAAGCGCCGCAAGAAGAAGGCAGAAACCGAGAAGCCCAAGTCCGAGAAGGAACTGCTCCTCGATTCGGTGCTCAACGCCCTTCCCGAGCCGAAGGCACCGGGCCAGGGACGGGGTCGGCGTCGCGTGACGACTGCCGCGCTGACGGGCACCCCCGTGTCTGCGACGCCGACGGCGTCAGACGACGAGTCCTGACGGTCGTCGCTAGGCGCCGTGGCGGCGCTCGCGTGCCGTCACACGCAGCCCTGACGCGATGAGGGCGCGAACGAGGGTATGGCCGTCGACGGGCTTCGCCCCGGCCGCCACGAGCCTCTCGTGGGCCTCGGCGGGCACGTCGTAGTGGTCACGGTCGAACCCCCGGCGGGGGATGTCGTTCCGGTCGGCGAACTCGTGAAGCTCGGCGAGGTTGCTGTCGCTGATCAGGTGCGACCACAATCGGCCGTGCGCCGGCCAGCGCGGGTCGTCGATCATAATCGTCACGGGCCGATCATAGGTGGTGGTCAGCGCGGGTCGGCAGTGGTGCGCGTCGCTTTGCGAGTACGGTGTCGCATCAGGTAAAGTATTCCTTTGGTGCGTCGTGTGCCGCGTTCCGGACGGCGGCACGTCAGGGCCTCGGTTCCGCACCGCAGCGGTCATCCTCACGGATGGCCCCTCAGACAGACCGGAGCACTGTGCTCCCAGAAGAAACAGGTGTGAAGTGGTTTACGCAGTAGTGCGCGCCGGCGGCCGCCAGGAGAAGGTCTCGGTCGGCACGATCGTCGTTCTCGACCGTCTCGCCGCCAAGGTCGGCGACAAGGTCGAGCTTCCGGCAGTGCTGCTCGTGGACGGCGACACCGTCACGACCGACGCTGCGAAGCTTTCGAAGGTGAGCGTGACCGCCGAGGTTCTCGGCGAAGAGCGCGGCCCGAAGATCGTCATCCAGAAGTTCAAGAACAAGACCGGCTACAAGAAGCGCCAGGGGCACCGCCAGGACCTCACGCGCGTCAAGGTCACCGGCATCAAGTAAGACCCAGGAAGAGGCGCAGTAATGGCACACAAAAAGGGCGCAAGCTCTACCCGTAACGGTCGTGACTCCAATGCCCAACGACTGGGCGTGAAGCGTTTCGGCGGCCAGGTCGTGAGCGCGGGCGAGATCCTCGTTCGTCAGCGCGGCACACACTTCCACCCCGGCGCGAACGTTGGTCGCGGCGGAGACGACACGCTCTTCGCCCTCTCGGCCGGCGCTGTCGAGTTCGGCACCAAGGGCGGCCGCAAGGTCGTCAACGTGGTGGCCGCCGCAGAGTGATCTGCAGCTGACACATCAGTTTTCGGAAGGGGCGGGCTTCGGCTCGCCCCTTCCCGTCATCCGGCCCTGATAACCATCCGAAGACAGGAGAAAGCGCATGGTCACTTTCGTCGACCGCGTCACCCTGCACCTTCGTGCGGGCAAGGGCGGAAACGGATGCGTGTCGGTACGCCGCGAGAAGTTCAAGCCACTCGCCGGCCCCGACGGAGGTAACGGTGGTCACGGCGGCGACATCGTGCTCGTTGCCGACCCGCAGGTGACGACCCTGCTGTCATACCATCATTCGCCGCACCGGTCCGGCGGCAACGGCGGATTTGGAATGGGCGACAACCGGTCGGGTGCTGCCGGGGAGTCGATCGAACTTCCGGTTCCTCTGGGTACCGTCGTGAAAGACCCGTCCGGCGAGGTACTTGTCGATCTCATCGAACCCGGTATGCGTTATGTGGTGGCACCGGGTGGTCTCGGCGGTCTCGGCAATGCCTCGCTCGCCTCGCCGAAGCGCAAGGCGCCCGGTTTCGCGCTTCTCGGTACACCCGGCTGGGAAGGCGACGTCGTCCTCGAGCTCAAGACAGTGGCCGATGTTGCACTGGTCGGTTTTCCCTCCGCGGGAAAGTCCAGTCTGATCGCCGCCATCTCAGCCGCACGCCCGAAGATCGCGGATTATCCCTTCACAACTCTTCATCCGAACCTCGGTGTCGTCGAAGCCGGCGATGTGCGCTTCACGGTCGCGGATGTCCCTGGACTGATCGAGGGGGCAAGCAGTGGTCGCGGGTTAGGTCTGGAGTTCCTCAGACACGTCGAGCGCTGCACGGCGCTCGTTCATGTCTTGGACTGCGCGACGCTCGATCCGGGCCGCGATCCGCTCACAGATCTCGATGTGATCCTCGCGGAGCTTGCCGCCTACCCGGTTCCTGAGGGTCAACTGCCGTTGCTCGAGCGCCCCCAGGTCATCGCTCTGAACAAGGTCGATGTGCCCGAGGCGCGGGATCTCGCTGATCTGGTCCGTCCGGAGCTTGAGGCACGCGGATACCGCGTCTTCGAGATCTCAACGGTGAGCCGGTCGGGCCTGCGCGAACTGAGCTTCGCGCTGGCATCCATCGTCGCCGATCACCGGGCTGCGCAGGCCGACACACCGAAGCCCGAACGTGTCGTCATCCGCCCGCGTGGTGCTGAGCAGGACTTCTCGGTTCGCGTTGAGGGCGGAACCTACGGCCCGATATATCGCATTCTGGGGGCGAAGCCCGTTCGGTGGGTCCAACAGACCGACTTCCAGAACGACGAAGCCGTCGGATACCTCGCCGACCGGCTCGAGAAGCTCGGCGTCGAAGACGAGTTGTATCGCCTCGGGGCAACACCGGGCGCAACTGTCGTCATCGGCGGGGACGACGGAGTGATCTTCGACTGGCAGCCCTCGCTGAGTTCGGTGGCGGAGCTGATGACGGCACCGCGCGGCACGGATCCTCGCCTCGACCAGAACTCGCGCCGCACGACCGCGCAACGTCGTGAGCGCTACCACGAGCGGATGGATGCGAAGGCCGAGGCGCGAGAGGAACTCGAGGCCGAACGGCTGGCAGCACGGAGCGAGGCGGAGGACGACGAGCAGTGACTGTGACCGAGCGCGAAGGTCTCTTCGGCTGCCGACGAGTTGTCGTCAAGGTCGGATCATCGTCGATCAGCGGTGAACACGCCTGGCGCATCGACGCAATCGTCGCGGCGATCGCCGCAGCTCATGAGCGCGATACAGAAGTCGTTCTGGTCTCCTCGGGAGCCATCGCCACAGCGCTTCCGCTTCTGAAGCTCGACGGCCGCCCGGATGACCTGGCGACCCAGCAGGCATCGGCTGCGGTGGGGCAGAACGTGCTCATGTGGCGATATCAGACCAGCCTCGACAGATTCGGCATCCTTGCCGGGCAGGTCTTGCTCACTGCCGGCGATCTCGAGAATGCGACCCACCGCTCGAACGCACGGCGAGCCATGGAGCGACTGCTGGGGCTTCGGATCCTTCCGATCGTCAACGAGAACGACACTGTCGCGACGCACGAGATCCGTTTCGGTGACAACGACCGACTTGCTGCCCTGGTGGCCCAGCTCGTCGGAGCCGATGCGCTGGTGCTGCTCAGCGATATCGAAGCGCTCTACACGCGGCCGCCGGACGAGCCCGGCGCAACCCCCATTGACCGTGTGGAACCCGGCGATGATCTGCACGGCTTCCAGTTCGGTTCCGTGGTCGTCAACAGCGTCGGAACCGGGGGGGCTGCCACGAAGGTCTCCGCGGCGCGGCTCGCAGCCGGCGCCGGTGTGGGCGTTCTTGTCACCAGCGCCGATCGCGTTGACGAGGCGCTGCGCGGCGAGAACATCGGCACGTGGTTTGCCCCGAACCCGCATCCGGTCGCGTCTGCTCTCACCGGCCCCATTGCCGTCGATCGGTAGGCTGGCTCTCATGTCAACCACGCTGATGTCACCGACGGATGCCGTCACCGGCGCTCGGGAACGGATGCAGCACGCCAAGCGAGCGGCGCGCACGGTGGGTCTTCTCACTGCGGCGCAGAAGGCCGAGATGCTGAACGCCGTGGCCGACCGACTCGAAGCCGATACCGGCGTGATCGTCGAGGCAAACACGGCAGACGTGGACCGGGGTCGTGAGACCGGGCTTTCGGAGGCGCTCCAGGACCGGCTAAGGCTCGATCCCGCCCGCGTCGCGGCACTGGCGGCAGCGGTGCGCGAGGTCGCTGAGCTTCCGGATCCGGTTGGTCGGGTGCTTGACGAGCGTCGGCTCGAGAATGGCCTGTCGCTGACGAAGGTAGCGGTGCCGTTCGGTGTGGTCGGGTCCATCTATGAAGCGCGCCCCAACGTGACTGTCGACATCGCTGCGCTTGCGCTGCGCTCTGGCAACGCCGTCGTCTTGCGCGGCGGCTCTGCCGCCGAGAACAGCAACCGGGCACTCATCGCGAGCATGCGGGCTGCACTCGAAAGCGTCGGTGTTGATGCCGAGGCAATCCAGACAGTGGATGACTTCGGTCGTGATGGCGCACGGGCGATGATGCAGGCTCGTGGCCTGATCGATGTGCTCGTGCCGCGGGGGAGTGCCCAACTTATCGAGACTGTCGTCACCGAATCGACAGTTCCCGTCATCGAGACCGGGGCCGGTCTTGTTCACATCGTTCTCGACGAGAGCGCGCGAGCTGACTGGGCACTGGATATCGTCGTCAACGCCAAGGCGCAACGGCCGAGTGTGTGCAACGCCGTCGAGACGGTGCTGGTTCACCGTGGCGCCGCTGACCGCCTCGTGCCGGATCTTGTCGGCGCGCTCCAGGCCGCTGGCGTGACCGTGCATGGTGACGCCGACGTGTCGGCTCGCGCCGAGGGCGTCATCCCCGCCACACCCGACGACTGGGCAACCGAGTACCTGAGCCTCGATGTCGCCATCCGTGTCGTCGACGATCTGGATGCCGCGCTCGAGCACATCCGCACGTATTCGTCGCAGCACACCGAATCGATCATCACCGAGGATCCTGCCGCGGCTGAGCGGTTCCTCGCGGAGGTGGATTCTGCGGTGGTTATGGTCAACTCCTCGACGCGCTTCACGGACGGGGGCGAGTTCGGCTTCGGGGCCGAGGTCGGGATCTCGACGCAGAAGCTCCACGCACGGGGGCCCATGGGGCTTCCCGAACTCACCAGCACGAAGTGGCTGGTGCGCGGTGCCGGTCAGGTGCGCGGCTGAGAGCTAAGCTGGGTAGGCGCACTTGTCGCCGCAGCCACGAACGGAGTTTCAATGACCCTCGTCTCGCTTCTTGCCTTCGCCGCAGAAGAGTCGGAGCACCACGGCAACGTGGCATTGGAGACCGTCATCTTCGGGATCATCGCTCTGGCCGTCTTCGGACTTCTGGCGCTCGTGACTGCGTCGTACCGCAACGTCGCTAACCGCCACGCGCACAAGGCGGAAGCGTACGCGAAGACCCACGCGGCTGAGCTGCAGCGATCGGGGCACGGCCACTAGGCATCCGATGTCGGCAGCACGAGCACGCCGAATCGGGGTGATGGGCGGGACGTTCGATCCCATCCATCATGGTCACCTCGTCGCGGCAAGCGAAGTCGCCGACTCTTTCGGACTCGACGAGGTCGTCTTCGTGCCTACCGGACGGCCGTGGCAGAAGAAGAACGAGGTCACGGAGTCCGAACACCGGTATTTGATGACGGTGATTGCGACGGCATCCAATCCCGGCTTCTCGGTGAGTCGTGTCGATATCGATCGCGACGGCCCGACCTACACGATCGACACGCTGCGCGACGTGCAGCGACTCAATCCAGACGCGGATTTGTACTTCATTACCGGCGCGGACGCCATAGCGCAGATCCTCAGCTGGAGAAATCATGATGAACTGTGGGAGTTGGCGCATTTTGTCGCCGTCTCTCGACCCGGGCACGTTCTCAACACCGACGGGCTTCCCGTCGAGGACGTCAGCCAATTGGAGATCCCCGCGCTGGCGATCTCGTCGACGGACTGTCGGGAACGGGTTCGTGGGGGACACCCCGTGTGGTACCTCGTTCCTGACGGAGTCGTCCAATACATTGCGAAGCACCATCTGTATCGGAGCAACGAATGACGAATGAGCAGCAACCGAACCAGCCGTTGACGCGTCGGCAGCTTCGGGAGCTCCGCAGCACGGGTGCAACCCCGATCCTGACGCCCGAGGGCACACCGATCATGCCCCCGGCACAGAACGCGTCGCCCACTCCAACGCCGGTTCAGACGTCGGTCGACACTGATGATCACCAGGATGCCGAGCACGAGCCGGTCTCGGCTGATTCTGCGAGCGACCAGGCATCCGCCAGCGGCGGGACAGCAGACGCTTCCGAGCCTGCAGCGCCAGCTGACTCCTCGAGCGAGTTCACGTCCGCGGCAGCTGAGGGATCTTCATCGGCTGACGAGCTTCCGACTTCGAGCCCGACCGGACCGACGGTCGCAGCCGACGGGGCGCCGCTGACCCGCCGACGTGTGCGGGAGCGCACCGGGAACACGGATGCCCTGACTGTGAGCGGTACTGACGGTGACCACAGGGCGCCCTTCGTTTCGGTTCCGCCGGCGTCGCCGGAGGAGCATCCGATCTCGCAAGCCGCCGCGGGGCTCGCCTCTGACGAACCCGTAGAGCGCGGCACGGTGAGTCCGCAGCTTGGCTCTGCACTGCTTGCGGGCATGGCCACCGAACCCGACCCGCGCCCGAGTTTCGACCAGCTCATCTCCCGTCCGAGCGCGGGATCGACCGGTACTGGCAGCGCGCTGATCGTGACAGATTCACCGCCGCAGGGCATCACCGCGCCGGTCAACGCGACAGGAGAGGTGCTGGTCACCGGCAGCTTGGCCCTTCCCGACCTTTTCGCGACGACCGGTCAGATGCCTGGCACTTCCGAGGCGCTCGACATCGATGCGACGTTTGCCGACGGGGAACTCCCGCAGCACTCGTCGCCGACGCCGATTGCTGCCAGCGCCGCGATCAGCACCGTCAAAACGACAGCCGAGATCATCAAACCCCCTGTGCCCGAGAAGGGATCGCGACTCATGCTGACCCTGGCGATCACCGCCGGGGTACTTGCACTGGCACTCGTAGGCGTCCTGATCCTCGCCTTCGCAACCGGAGTCTTCTCATGACGCGCTGCCCGGGCTGGTCGCTTCGCGCGGGCGCGGAGGCGCGCGCGTGACGGCTACCGACGTATCGAAGCAGATGCTCGCGATTGCCGCTGCCGCGGCGGAGGCCACGGGCGCCGAAGATCTCGTGGCGCTGGATGTCTCGGAGCCGCTCCCTCTTGTCGACATCTTTTTGCTCGCGACCGGTCGCAGCGAGCGAAATGTCGCCGCGATCGCCGACGAGATCGAGGAGAAGCTGCTCGAGGTCGGTCACAAGCGTCTGCGTCGGGAGGGGCGCCAGGAATCCCGGTGGATTCTCCTGGACTTCGGCGATCTGGTCGTTCACGTGTTCCACGAGCAGGAGCGGGCTTTCTACGGCCTGGAGCGGCTCTGGAAGGACTGCCCGGTCGTGCCCATCGATCGGCCGGCGCGGGCGGTAACCGACTGAGGACGGATGCTGCGTCGGTTCGGCTGCCGCCCGCCGATGTAGTAATCTGTTGTAGTTGCCTCTCGGGGCAGCATCCGGGCCTGTGGCGCAGCTGGTAGCGCACCTGCATGGCATGCAGGGGGTCAGGGGTTCGAGTCCCCTCAGGTCCACCAAATGTGATGAGTCGCGACATAGGAGACATCTGAGTCGCGTCATAGGCGACATTTACGAGAGAGAGTCCGGCCATCGGCCGGGCTCTCTCTCGTTGTTTCGCCAGTAGGTCCGGTCGGGGTCGATGGTGTTTGTGGCGATGATTTCGCCGGTGTCGAGGTGGATGACGGTGACGGTGTGTTCGTCGGCGATGAGGATGCAGCGTTTCCCGCGGTGGTTGGCGCCGATGCCGAGGTGGTGCATGCGGGCAGCGCGGCGGAAGCTGATTTTCCCGTTGGGGTCGACGTGGTCGTGTCGGATCCGGTAGTGGGTGCGGTCGCTGTGTCCGGCGGGTGCGGCTTTCGGGGTGGCGGCGTAGGCGAGGTCGGGTGTGGTTGCGTGGGCGCGGTGGGGTCGGGCGGTGTTGTAGTAGTCCCGGAACTGGTCGAGCTGGGTCTGGAGCTCGGCGATCGTCGCGGCGCGGGGTCGGGCGGTGAGCCAGCGTTTGAGGGTTTGGTGGAAGCGTTCGATCTTCCCTTGGGTTTGCGGGTGGTTCGGGGTGCCGTTCTTCTGCCGGATGTTCAGCGCGGCGAGGACGTATTCGAACTCGTTGCGTCCCCCTCCGTGGCGGGCGGTGTAGACGCGTCCGTTGTCGGTGAGGGTCGATGCGGGCGGCCCGAACTCATCGACGCAGTGTAGGAAGGTGTCCACGACGGTTTTGCCGGTGACGGGCTGGTGGACGGTGCAGGAGAGCAGTTTGCGGGAGTTGTCGTCGAGCCAGTTCAGGATCTCGACGTCGGTGCCATCGGCTAGGCGCCAGTGGGTGAAGTCGGATTGCCAGGTCTCGTTGGGCCTGTCTGATTCGAACCGGATGTAGGAGGAGCGGGGGCGTTTGCGGGGTTCGGGGACGATCAGCCCGGCTGTGTGCAGGATGCGGCGGATGGTGGAGGTCGACGGGGCCTGTAGTCCGTCCTGGGTCAGGTGCCAGGCGATCGTGACCGGGCCAGCGTCGGTTCCGGCCGCGGTCAGCGCGGCCCGCAGCTGCACGATCCGGTCACGGACCCGGTCGGTGACCGCCTGCGGGCTGGTCAACGGGGCACGGGATCGGGGCTTCAGCCCGTCCAGACCCTCGTTCCGGTAGCGGGCGAGGAGTTTGTGTAAGTACTGCCGAGACATCCCGTACTCGGCCGCTGCTGCCGTGACCGACAGCTCCCCGGCGACGATCTTCAACACCACGACCCGATGCTTCGACGACATGCCCGAGTGTCGCCTATGACGCGACTCACGTGTCGCCGATCACCTGTCGCCTATGTCGTGAACCCACACACCCTCAGGTCCACCAAAAGTTCGAAAGTCGAAACTTGCCCCGCTTGAATGCGGGGCATTTTCGTTGTTGCTACCGGGCCTGCGCTGTAGGTGTTGATTCTCTGCGAAGTCACGGTGTCGACACCGGCCTGGGGCTGCAGCTCGACGTTCTCGTTCTCGTCCACGATGATGCGCGTGAACAAGGCTTGGTTCAGGAACCGGCGTTCAGCGGGTTCGCAACGCAGGTACAACCCTTGCAGATCGGTGAGCACGGCGAGCATGTCTTCGAGGCCTTCACGGGCGTCCGCGTAGCGGGAATGCAGGCTGTCGAGCCTGGTCTGGATCGCGCCGAGTGCGTTCTGGATTCGGTCTTGCTCGCTCTTCAACAGATCGACCGGGATCGCATCGGCGTAGTGCGCCTGCACGAGCTTCAACCGTTCGGACTCGAGGCGAGCCTTCTGCTCGGTGAGTGCCGCGCGCTCGTCGCTGGCCCCGCCTTCGAGCCTGTCGAACACCTCGTGCAGAATCTTCCCAACCCCGGCAGCTTGGTCTTCGGTGAGTGACTTCGTGGCGTATGCCTGCTCGACTTTCAGTTCGATCCGCTCCACCAGGATCGCACTTCGCGTGCAACTCGTGGTTTTGCGACGGCGACCTGAGCAGGAGAAGTAGTCGTACCGTTCGCCCGTGTTTCCCTGCGGACGTTCAAGCATGAGCTTTGCCCCACAGGAGCAGTAGAGCGCGCCTTTGAGGTAGTGGTCGTGCTTCTGCGGTCGCTGACCTCGCTGGTTGTTGCGGTCGAGAATCTGCTGCACTTTCGACCAGACCTCGGGTGTGACCATCACGTCGTGGCTGCCCTCGTAGACTGCGCCCTGAAACGTGACGAGGCCCTTGTAATACGGGTTCGTGAGTACCTTGTGCAGCATCGTTGTGGTGAGGGGCTTCTCAGGATGCTTCGGTGTCGGTCTCGTGGTCAGGCCGCGCCGATTCACTTCCTCGGTGAGCATCGAGAGTGTCCAGTCGCCATTCGCGTAGCTCTCGAACGCAAACTTCACAAGGTCGAATCTGTCGGGATCAGTGGTGACCTCGCGAATCTCGGCACCGTTCTCGGTGGTTCGCACGTTGAGGTAGCCGAGCGGGGCACGACCGGGAGTGCCACCCATGACTGCTTTCTGCCGGAGGCCCTTCACCACCTCCTGCGCGAGGTTCAGCGAATAGAACTCCGCGATCGTGGCAAGGATGCCGTGCATTAGCATCCCCGACGGCGACTCGTCGATGTTCTCAGTGACCGACACTAGCTGGATGCTGCGCCCGCGTAGCGTTGCATGGATCACGGCATCATCAAGGCGGTTCCTTGCCATGCGATCGACCTTGTTGATAATGCAGAACTGCACGGGGTTCACCGCCACATATTCCAGCATCTCCTGCAGCGCTTTACGGTTTGCGGTCTTCGCCGATTCGCCTGGCTCGATGAACTCTTTGACGATCACTGCCCCGAGCGAGGCGGCTTTCTTCTCGGCGGCTTCGCGTTGTGCAGGGATCGAGAGACCTTCTTCGAGGCCGTTGCGGGTGGCTTGATCCTTGGTCGAGACTCGCAGGTATGACACCGCGAGCGGGGTGCCATCACCGGGGGCGGGCTGCGGTTTGGCTTTGGCTGCTTGGGTAGCGAGCTTGCGGAGCGAGTCGAGGTCGAGACCGGCAGGGAGACCTAGGAGAGTCATTGCGATTGCCTTTCGTCAGGCAGCACCGAGCATGACTCGCTGCTGCGTGACGTGGCGGTCAGATTCGCAAGAGAGAAAGAACACTGCACTCCGGGCAATCGCCGGGGCCGTGTCGCAAGGGGTGCCACGTCTTGCTTGAGTATCTGTCTACGATGCTACTGCTTCACCGCGAGGGCGTCTTGGAAGAACCGGGAGAGACCGGCATTTCCGATATGCTGCTTGGCGGATTCATTCTGATCAGCAGACGCTGATGTCGAACGGAGTGCGATCCTGATGAGTACCTCCGCAAGCAACGGCACATCCACGGTCTCGCGGTCTTCGCAGCGCACCTTGACCTCCCGGCCTGCGGAAAGGGCTGGAGTCTTTCGCTGGTAGCTGCGCACCATCTCAATCACCGCTTGCGGCATTGCGGCGTGCTTCATGCTCAGCCACGAGAAGGAAGTAAGCGTCTTCGTCGGCACGGCGCGAAGCCACATCGGCTTTGACGAACTCTACGAAGTCGGCGTCTCGGTCAACGATGGGGGCCTCCGCCGCCGCAGGGTACGGGGTGTCGCCCGGCCAAGTGGTTTGCCGTGTGGGGCGGTCGCGGTCGATGCGGGTGCCGGAGGCTTGCACCCATTCGCGCAGGCGCATCCGCGCTTCGGTGAAGTCGCGGTGCCAGGTGATCGGGCCGCTGGCGTGCTGTTCAGGATCGTAGGCGCCGAGCCAATGACAATGCAGCGCCGAGAGTTCCCATACCAGCTCGGGGTGCCGGTGCCACAGCGGGGGCAGCACTGCCGGTGTGAGACCGTAGGAGAGTTTCAGCCAGGACACCCAGCTGTTGAGTTCGAGCCACTCGATCTCGGCTTGTTCGCTGGTGAGTAGGTTCCAGTTGATCGGTCGCGGCGGTGCGCTCACTCTGCCTCCCGCGTTCACCGGAGTGCCGAGACGCGGGAACTCTCGTGATGTCGATGCCGATGATTCTGACTCGGGCGCCTCCACGTCGGGAGGAAGTTCACTCGTATCCATGATGCCCTCGCTCATCGACTCACGCCGACTGATGCCGCGCTCACGTGTGTGGTGCGGTGCGGCTCAGGATGTGCGCTGACTGCCGTCGAGTGCTCCTGCGCGGCGCTGAGTGCCTGCCTCATCGCGGTGTGCTCTGTCGCACGCTGTTCGGCGCGGGGGCTGCGGTCGACCGTGTAGCGGGTGCGTCGGGTGTTGTGGCCGATCTGCTTGACCTCGAAGCGTTCCTTGCCAGTCTGCTTGCTGACGCGCACCACGCCCTGCGCGATGAACGAGTCGCCCTTGCGGTACTGAGCGAGGATTGTCTCGGCAGCACCCCAGTATGCGGTGAGCGCGTGAAAGGTCGGTTCTTCCTTGATCGTGCCGCCGGTCTCTAGGTCGTGAACGAATCGCTCGGTGCCGTAGCGGGCATAGATTTTGGGTACGCCGTCGCGGGTTCTGCTGGGCTTAGGCTCGGTTGCGAAGAACCCGATGATCGCATCGAGGGTTTCGATCGGCTCAGATGTGGGGGCCGGTTCGCTGCTGTCGTTCATGGTGGTGCTCCTTGGATGTCGCGCCGCGCCTCCGCGCGGCAACAAGCAGGTGAGGTCGCCACCCCGAGAAGCGGTTACCGCCCGATCTGCAACCCAGACGGTCTCAGCGGCATCGGGTCGAACGCACTGGGAGCAGCAGCTGGAGTATGGGGTCGCTGCTGGTCGGGTTCAGAGCGCACACCGCCCCGAGGCTGATACGCGCGCACCGCCTCAACCGTGAGTTCTGGGCGAGGCGGCGAAGCCGAGACCCGCTCAGGCTCAGGGGTGGGTTCCTCCGGGGTTTGCCGCTGCATAACGGCGATCTTCTTCTCAACCTTTTCGAGGTCGGCCTCAGCCGCAGAGAGTGCGAGGGCGTGCTTGAACGGCTGCCCGAGTCGTTGCTCGGCATCCTGCCGGGTCTGTTCGGCCCGCGCTAGATCCTGTTCGGCTTCGGTCAGCAGCTTCGGGAGTGCGGCCATACGATTCTCGATCCGCTGGATTAGGCCGACACCGCCTTGCAGGAACGAGTCTCGGGTGACTGTAAACGATCCCCTCGGAACTCCGTGCAAGCTGGTACGCACGAGCACGTCTCCGGCCATTTCGGGCACGAGCTCGCAGCTGATGTCGAAGCCACCGATCCGCCCGATCACGCCGTAGTCCTGTACTTGGTGACGCCCCGCGTACTGCATGTTCGCTTGCCTTGCCCACCCCATGAGCGCGTGGCCGGCATCGCTACGCGAATCGTAGAAGCGGCCTTGGATCGTGATGCGGAACTTCTCGGCCGTGGTGTCGATCATGTTCGGGATCGCTGCCCGTATCCCCTCGATGTCATCGGCAGCACGGGCAGCGTCTTGAACTGCCTGGGAACGGGTGTATTCAAGCATCCGCTCGTTGTTCTGGTGCGCCCGTTCGAGCCGTCGCAGCCGGGTAACTTCACTCTGAAGATTAGCCTGATCGAGCAACAGCGGGTTGCCGGACGAGATGGCTTTCGCCTCGGCAGCGGTGAGCGAGGCGGAGTCGATTTCTTCGATCTCGCGCACATCCAGCCTGCCGCGCATCACCTGCGAAATGAACTTCGCTTTACGCTCAACGCCCTGCCACATATACGAGTCGAAAGAACGCTCTGTGACGAGCCTAACGATCGCGACTTCCTCATTCTGGTTGCCCTGCCGCAGAATCCGACCCTCGCGCTGGGCAATGTCAGAGGGTCGCCAAGGGCAGTCAAGGTGATACAGCGCGATGGCCCGTGCTTGAACGTTGGTGCCGACGCCCATGCGTTCGGTGGAACCGAGAAGTACAGAGATGTGCCCGGCGCGGGCAGCCGCGAACAGGCGACCTTTCTCGAGGTCGTTGCGGGCCTCGTGAATGAACCGGATACCCTCGGCAGGCATCCCACGGTAGATGAGTTGGGTGCGCAGTTCCTCGTACACATTCCACCGTTCCTTGTTCGGTGTCGAGAGGTCGGAGAACACCAACTGCATCGCACCTTTGATCGGCGATGGCTCGCCGGTCACCGTATCGAGGTACTCGGTATCTCGGGTGTTTTCCCAAGTACGGAAGATCATGTCGGCCGCGACGTCGACCTTGGTAGGGCCGGAGGGATCGTCAGATACGATCAGCCGCATATCGAGTGCAGCTTTCCTGCCGTCGCTGGTGACCGAGAGCATGTTGTCCTCGCGCGGGTCAACACTGCCCGAGGCGATCATCTCGGCACGTTCACCGAGGGTCTTCACGAACGCCACCAGTTCGGACGATGGGGCTACGCCTCTGGTCAGCGGGGCACGGTTGCCATCGTCGCGAATGCGAATATCGGGAACGGGGAGCTTCAGATCCTCGGCGGCCTTCACATCAGCGAATGTGCTCCACATCCTGAGCATCTCCGGCACATTCTGAAACTTCGCGAAGCGCGTTTTCATCCTGAACGATGCTCCCGTAGGAGACATCTCCATCTGCGTGACCGTCTCGCCAAAAGTCGCCGCCCATGCGTCGAAGCTCTCACCGATCCCGGCAGCATAGAACAGATCTGGGCGCAGGTAGCGCTGCATCACATACGCCTCGGTGATGGAGTTCGAGATCGGTGTCGCCGTCGCAGCGGTCACAATCCTTTTCCTCCCCGTCGAACGGAGATACTCAAGCTTCATATGCAGATCAGAAGCGCGCTCGGAGCCCGTGATAGCGGCATCTCGAATGTTCGAAGGAGTGGCGAGGTTCTTAAACAGATGCGCCTCGTCCACAATGACGTAGTCGATACCGGTGTCCTCGAAGTTGATGCCCGAATCGCGCGGTTTGTCAGCGAGCTTCTTGAGGCGTTCCTCGGCCATCGTGAGGGCGCGCTGCATCCGCTTCACACTGATTCGATCATCCTTGTCGGCACCCTCAAGCGCGGCGCGGAGACCGTCGAGTTGCCGGTCACGATACTCGCGCTCAGTATCCACCCGCAGCGGCACGCGCTCGAACGCAGAGTGCGTCATGATGATCGCATCCCACTCGTTCGCCGCCGCTCGCGCGACGAACGCGCGCCGTCGATCCCGCGTCACATCCTGGCTCGACGCTGTGAGAATCTTCGCGTTCGGATATAACTGCAACCACTCACGCGAGAACTGCTCCAACATATGATTCGGCACCGAGACCACGGGCTTGTTGATGAGGCCCATACGTCGCATCTCCATCGCGCCGCACACCATCTCAGCGGTCTTCCCGGCACCGACCTCATGGAAGAGACCGACGGACGGTTCTGCGACCATCCGGGCTACCGCTGCGCGCTGGTGCGGGCGCAGCGTGATCGTGTTCGCAGCAAGCCCTGGGAATGTGAGATAGTCGGCTGCGCTCGTGTAATCGCGGAGCGCGATGCACGCGAACCTGCGGTTGTAGCCGTCTACCAGGGTGCGGGCGCGCTCGGGGTCTTCCCACACCCATTCAGCGAACCGCTCCTGCAGCTGGTTCGCCTTCTCCTGCGCAGCTGCTGTCTCAGTTGGGTTGAGTACCTGCCGTTCTTTGCCCTCTACGTCCTTTTCGGTGTCGTAGACGAGGATGGGCCGTTGCTCAGCGAGCGCTTCAAGCAGAACGGGCGCGGAGCGACGCTCGGTGCCCCATTCAGAGGTTGAGCGGATACCGTGCCTGCCGCCCTTCACCTGCCACATACCTGGCACCGGGTTCTCGACCACGACATCACGGGCCTGCAGAAGCTCGGTGAGGAACTGCTGGTGAATCTGCGCGCTGATCCACACCGCTCCGATCCTCGGCGTGATGTCTTCAGCGCCGAGAGGTTCGGGTTTCACTTGTTCCAGCGCGGTGATGTTCACCGCGAACTCGGGATCACGCTCTGCACGCTGACGGGCAGCGTCGAGCTTTTCGTAGATGTCACCCGAAAGGTACGCCGGGGCATGAATCAGTTCATCGGTCACCGGATCGGTGAACACCAGGCCGTCGAGCGCGCCGCGAGCCTCGTGCTCGCTCATGCCGAGCAGATCAGCGATCAAGATCAGGTCGATCCCGCCGGTACGGTCGAGACTCACCGCCACCGCGTCCGCAGGGGTCTCCACCCCTTGAATCTCAGGTCGAGGCACCACGACCCGCTCGCTCAGCAACGTCGCCGGAGTTGCCTCTTGAGTGGTTTCCTCGAAGTTCTCGAGCGCGAGCACGAGCGGCCCGAACGGGTCGCTGCGCAGCAGCCTGATCGGGGTCGGCACCGTGCGCGCATACTTCGGGTTGCCGTCCTCATCGAAGCGCCCCGTACTGCGCAGCTTGTAGCGATTCAGCGACCCATAGACGCCTACATACTTCTGGTAGGAGCGGCGTAGTTGCTCGCGTGCCTGATCGAGTTCAGGGGTGTCATCGAGCGAGTGCGCCTCCATCGTGAGCAGTGTCGACGCTTGATCCCGCAAACTGAGTAGCGCTCGTAGCTCTCGTGCCGCTGACTTCGGTACGGCGAACGGTACGATTGCGCCTGCGGCGACCACGCCGAAGCTGCCATTGTCGTGCGGCACGATTGACCCATCCCATCTGCCGGGCTCCGATGGCACGAATGCCGCGCGCCGCGCCTCGACCTCCGGTGCGGCCTCGGTCAGTGTCAACCCCTCTCGACGTGCCTGGAATGTCAGCTGGTCGAGTGCGTTCCGCAGGTGCTCGGCGGCGTGCTCGTGGTCGCCTTTCACGACGAGGGTGAGTGCCGAATAGAGGCCGTGCTGCATCCCGATGTCACCGAGCGCCATCTCCGGGCGCTCGTCAAAGTAGCGGTTCAGGTTTAACGGTTTCCCGTCGAAGTCGAGCTGCGTCACCGTCTCCCATGTGAGGTCGCGCGGTGGTTCACCGTCTGCGCGGCGACGGAACAGTAGCAGGTCGGTGACGATCTCGGTGCCCGCGATCCTGCGGTGCGCGCCGCTCGGCATCCTGACCGCGCCGATGAGGTCAGCGACCGCGTTCATTTCCCGGCGTGGGCCAGGGTTTCTCGCGTCGAGCGTGTAAAAGGAAGTAAGTACCGCCATCAGCCCACCGGGCCGCAAGAGCCTCAGCGACTTGATAATGAAGTGATTGTGGATCGCGTATTCAGAGGCGTTGTACACCCGGTCATGCAGCTGGATCTTCCCGTAGGGCACGTTGCCCACCGCGACGTCGAATGTGCCCTCGGGAAACCGGGAGTCCGCGAACGACTCGGTGCGAATATCCGCGTGGGGGTAGAGTGCGCGGCTGATCGCTGCCGTCATCGGGTCAAGCTCCACGCCAGTCGCATGGGCACCTTCGGGTGCGAGACCGATGAAAGTACCGGAGCCGCTACCGGGTTCGAGCACGCGACCGCCCGAGAAACCGAGGTCTCCGAGCGCCCGCCATATCTCACGCACGACATCGGGGTCGGTATAGTGCGCGTTCATCGTCGTGCGAGCCGCAGCCCGCCACTCGTCCTCACTGAGCAGTTCACGCAGCTCGGCGCGCTCGTTCTCCCACTCCGGTTTCGACGTATCGAAAACGTCTGCAACCGCACCCCAGCTCGACCAGCGCGCGAGCACCGACTGCTCAGCCTCCGTGGCCGGCCGTTGCTCCGCTTCAAGCTGCCGCAATAGCCGGATCGCAGCGATGTTTGCGTGGTAGCGGCTCTTTGCTCCGCTCGGCGGGCGAGCCTCGACCGTGCCCGGCACAAACCGGGGAGCAGTCGGGTGAGGCGGTGCTGGCTCGGTGGTCTCGGCTACTGGACTTCGCGGAGGAAGCGAATGTTCGCCCCTTCTTCCATGATCCCCTGATGCTCCTCCAGGTAACGATAGGGGTTCTCCGCTCCGATCAGGCCCTCGAAGAACCACATCGGGATCGCCCACTCCTGAGCTATCTCTTCCAGTTCCTCGGTCGCGTAGATCGGGTACGGGCTGTCCTGAATCCGATCGACGATCATCATCAGCCCCTCGTCCATCGGCCGGGTGTCCTCCCACTCCTGCCGAGCCTCGGTCAGCGTCAGCGAGGGATCGCTCATCCATGCGAGTTGATGAGTCATGGCGATCTCCTCCGCTATCTTCCGTGCCGTGGTCAGCAGTGCGACCTGGGTAAGATAATCCTCCCTCGCTTCGGGCATTTCCGCCAGCATCACGCGCGCCATGTCCTCGCTCAGCGAACTCACTTCGCCCAGCACTTCGGTTCCAATCTCCGAAAAGAGTGTCTCCAGCTCCTCGCTCGAAGCCGCCAAAGTCTTCATGTGGTTCGGGGCGTATCTCTCCCAATGTGCCCTGATCCGGTGCGTGTAGTGCGTCATTGCTCTCACCTGCTTCTCTTGTGCCAGCTTCGGCAATCTGTGCGTCAGCGGTTGTTTCATCCAGGCCCCAGAGGTCGAGCTCAAGCTGGTCTGGTGGCGGCTGCCGTCTACGCCTCGCCATCGGAAGCACCGCCTCTCAACGCGGATTCGAGCCGCGCCCGATCCGAGCGAAGCTGCGCCGCATCGTTACGGGCTGTCCAAGGCCGTAGATCGGTGATGATCGGGGGTGCGGCACGCAGCAGCATCACGCCCGTGCCGAACGGGATCATGCGCAGCTTCTCTGGCGGCATGATCGGTACCCTGCGGATCGACCGCTGCGAGGAACGCTCACCGAACGCGCCCATCGTGATCGAATCGGTGTGCTCGTCGCGTTCACCCAGCAGGGCGGAGAGGTCTTGCAGATCGCGCGTATTCGACGCGCCGCCGAGGATCACTTTCACGATCGACGCATCCCAGATCGCGTTCGCGGAGTTGTCACCCCATTTCTCGCGCGCCTGCGCGAGCGATTGCAGGATCGGCACGGTCGTAATGCCGGTGCCACCGCCCTCAGCCATGAGCGTCGGAAGCGACGGCAACGCGGCGATGTTCGCGATCTCATCGAGCACCAGCGCGAGCGGAGGGTCGAGCCGGGCACCAGCAGAGACCGCCGCCTGACGGCGGGCGGTCTCCACGATGTCTTCCACAAGCGCAGCGACGAGCGACGCTGACGCGCCAGCCCCGGCGCCGGTCGCAAGCAGATACAGGGTGCCCCGATCAGCGAGGAACTGCGCTGGGTTGAACTCTTCCCCAGGGCTGGGTGAGACGGTATCCAGCACTCGGGGGTCGGCTAGCGCTGCGAGACTGAGCGCGACACCTTGCCAAATGCTGTCGCGTGTTCTCGGGTCAGCGTCGATCACGCCACCGAGTGCGTCAGCCCACCCCGACGCCGCACTCGGGGTGCTCTCAAGGATCGTGACGGCCTCAGCAGCAGCGGCAGGATCGAGCGTCCACCTGAACAACTCAGAAGTGGGCCTCTCATCGAGCGCGGCAGCGTGCAGCAGCGACTGCAACGCCACCCGAGTCTTCGCCTCCCAGAAGCCACCATTCTCGGTATCGCCAGAAGCCAGCCCGGTCGCCGAGGCGAGGCCGGTGGCGCGGATCATCGCAGTGAGAGGATCGGTGCAGCCCCGCACCGGCGACCATCTCATTCCCGCAGGAATACCATCGGCGAGGCGCTGCGGATCGAACACCGCCACCGGACGGTCGCCTCTCCTGCGCGCCTCAAGCGTCGCGGTCACGTTATCGGGCCGAGTCGATGTGGTCACCACCGCGCCCGGCGCATCAAGGATCATGTTGATCGCGAGGTGCAAACCCTTTCCAGAACGGGGCGGGCCGAGCACGAGCATTGAGTCTTCGACCGATGCCCACACGGGTTTGCCGTGGGCGCTGCCGAGCCGGTAGCCAACATCGGGAGGGCCGGGGGATGCGAGCGAGGGGCGAAGATTTGATGCGCGTCGCATGAGTGCTTTCTCTGACGCTTGCGCCTCGATGTCTGCACGGGTCGCGATACCGACGATCCGGCGAGGATCGGCCTCTCGCTTCTTCTGGCCGCGACGCACCATCGTCCACGCCCATATTCCGACGCCTGCGAGCATCCCGAGGATTACGGCCGCGACGAGCCAGTATACGACAGGGTTCAGCCCTGGCGCGCCGAGCGGCGTACCAGGGTCGCCGGGAGTGAAGAGCACTCCGCCACCTGCCGCGATCCCAGCCTCCGGTGCGGGGAGCCCGGTCGCCCATGCGGTGATGGTGCCAGCGGCACGCAGCACGAGTGCGAGCGCGAACAGGGCGGCGAGGCCGGCCATCGCGAAGTTGGTGAGTTCGTGCCCGTACCCGCCGACTTGCCGGTTCATGGCGTCGCCCGAACGAGTTGCATGGTGCCCGAGACGCGCCCAATCAGCAACATCTCCTGCACATTTGCCGGTATCTGATCCTGCGCCACGACCGCGTTGACCTGCCCGTCTGGGGCGGCGCTGCCGTAGCCGATGATCGGCGCGATCGCGACATCCTCGCCAGCGATAAACCCGTGCCCCTGCACCGGCACCGGAGGCGCTTGCATGACCGGCACCGGATCAGACACGGGAGCGACTGGATGTGCGGTTGGGGCGCGCGACGGCATCACGATATCAGTGAATCTTGCGCCGTCGTACTCGGTGACGGTGACCTTGACCGCTGTGCCCAGGCTCGTGGTGATAGCTTCGAGCACTGCCGAGAACGCCTCCCTGCGCCAGGCTGGAGCATACGGCGGCGGCGCGTACGTCTCACCGTCAACGAGTACGATCATCGCCCCGTCTGACTGCACGGTCATCTGCACGAGCGGTAGACGAACTGGAGCTTCCACATCGGGCCGATGCGCCGGCTTCGCACTGTGTCGCCTCATCCGAATACCGCCCGCGTCAGGAGTTCGAAGGATATGGGCAGGGTTCGGTTACTGCATCTCATGCAAGCGAAGTGTGACCTTCCGACCGAAGCCCTGCACTGGTGAGCTGAGAACAGCGCTTTTTGTTCGCGAGTTACGGGTTAGGCGGCAGAGCCTACGCCTCCGATGCAGAGGATACGTTCGGGCGGGAACCGGCTTGATACCAGAGGTCGTGTGCCGCTATCAACCGTTAGATGAGCGAATGGGGCAGGAAATCAAACACCACTCGTGAGTAGAAGAGCGGCATCAACCTGAACACGCTTATCTTTGCCGCCGATGAAGGCCGGAGCATCGGCTTCGATTGCTGGTGGCTCCAGGCTGGTGGTAAGCCCGCCAAGTTCACCGCATTCAACCCGCACGCGGCGACTCCCGGATAGCAGGCTGCGGCGACAAAGCTCACATCGCAACTGTGCCAGCGATACGCGGCTCTTCGGACATTCGGTGGGGGTGAGGCTCGCCGGGTGAGGTTCG
>SWBZ01001076.1_pt1 | contig 96692 bp, 89 predicted proteins | sample 4693031 | NCBI WGS metagenome assembly SWBZ01 (sample SAMN10267274, study PRJNA491770) | bioreactor metagenome | isolation source: DHS bioreactor inoculated with | place: Japan: off Shimokita Peninsula
CTATTAGTGGTGAAGGAAAAACATTTTGTTCCATCAATTTAGCTTCGGCTTATGCAGTTTCCGGTAAAAAGACATTAATAATTGGTGCGGATTTACGTAGGCCTAAAATATTTAATGATTTTAATCTTAAAAATGCTGCTGGGTTATCTACCTACCTAATAGGTAAAGCTTCTTTAGAAGAGGTAGTTCAAGAAACGGAACAAGAAAATTTACATTTAGTTTCTTCGGGGCCAATACCTCCTAACCCTTCAGAATTGATTGAAACGGATAAAATGGCTGATTTCTTTAAAGAAGCACAGCAAATTTATGACATTATTATTGTTGATACCCCACCAATTGGTTTAGTTACCGATGCCATGATTTTAACGCAGTATTCTGATGTGAATCTGTATGTTGTAAGACAAAGATACACCAACAAAAGTCAGTTGGGGCTGATTAATCAACTTTACATAGATAAAAAGGTGGATAATGTTGGAATTATTGTGAATGATTTAAAAGAACAACGCATAGGCTACAGGTATGGTTATAATTATGGTTACGGCTATGGTTACGGCTATGGTTATGGCTATGGAGGTGGTTACTATGGGGATGAACTGAAAAAACGAAAAAAAGGAATTTTCAATAAGTTGAAATTCAAAGCTTAAACTTTATGTCTTCGTTAAAAAAAAGTGCTCTGTCTGGTATGTTTTGGACCTTTATCCAGCAATTTAGCACTCAGGGCATAACCTTTGTTGTTTCTGTTATTCTTGCTCGGATATTATTACCGGAAGAGTTTGGGTTGATAGCTTTACTATCTGTTTTTATTGGAGTAGGTAATGTGCTGGTAAATGGAGGGTTAAGTCAGTCTTTAATTCGAAGCCCTGAGGTAGATGACGATGATTATTCTACCGTATTTTTTTTCAATATAATTATTAGTGCTTTAGCTTACTTCATCATTTTTTTTTCAGCTCCTTATATAGCCGAATTTTATAATCAACCTCAATTAAAGGAAATTGCTCGGGTTTATACCTTAACTTTTGTTATCAGTTCACTATCTGTGGTACAGTTTACTAGATTAAACAGAGATATGGATTTTAAAAAGCAAACCATTATTACTATTCCTTCTTTAGTGATAAGTGGTACTTTAGGAATAATATTGGCATTAAATAATTTTGGTGTATGGAGTTTGGTATGGAGTGCTATTGCTAAAGAAACTGCTCATACCATTCAGTTATGGTGGTGGTCACCTTGGATGCCTAAGTTACGCTTTAAAAAAGAAAAAATTAAACAGCATTTTGGTTTTGGTTATAAGTTAACCATTGCTGGAGTAATTAATACATTGTTTCAAGATATTTATACCATTATCATAGGTAAATTTTTCGATCCTATGCAAGTAGGGTTTTATAATCGTGCTAATACGCTAAGAATGCTGCCCGTAAAAAATTTTGGAGCAGTACTTAATAAAGTTACTTTCCCCTTATTTAGTAAAATACAGGATGATGACGAACGGTTAAAAAACGCTTATAAAAAAGTAATGCAAATGTCTGTATTTCTTGTTGCTCCAACATTGATGTTTATGGGGGTATTGGCTGAACCACTTTTTAGATTTTTGCTAACAGAAAAATGGCTGCCTGCTGTACCTTATTTTCAAATATTATGTGTTGCAGGTATCTTTTATCCAATCAATGCTTATAATCTTAATGTGTTGGCGGTAAAAGGGAGAAGTGATTTAATACTAAAACTTTCACTTATTAAAAGAATTATCATTATTGCAGTAATACTTATTGTGTTTCAATGGGGAATATATGGACTTATTTATGGTCAAGTATTTTTATCTATATTGTTATTATATGTCAATTCGTACTATTGTCACAAACTGATTAATTATTCCTTTGGCAATCAAATAAAGCATATTATCCCCACAATAGTAATGAGTATTTTTGTAACGTTATTGGTGTATGGTATTGATTATTTTATGCAAGCAAAAAACTACTTAGATATAGTTAGAATTGTTTTGGGAGGATGTTCAGGTATTATCACTTTTGTTTTATTAGCTCATACTTTTAAGTTAGAATCTTATTTGGAATTAAAAGCAATTATTCTGAAGAAATAGAAATAAATACGTTATGATAAAATCATTCATAAAAAATGTATTGATTGGGTTAAAATTAACTTCAAAAGTTAATTTATTTATAATAGGAGCTCAAAAGAGTGGTACTACTACTTTATATGATAACTTAGTGCAACATTCAGTAATTTTTGGTGGCACTATAAAGGAAAAAAACTTTTTTAGTCACAAATATTTATATGTAAAAGGAACTGCTTGGTATTATACCCTTTTTCAGACAAAAAAAATTTTTTTCAGATGGTTTTCAAATAATTATTATATGGATGCATCTCCTTCTTATTTGTCAAGTAAAGAAGTAGCTCAAAAACTTTATGCTTATAATCCCATAGCTAAATTCATCATTATGATGAGAAACCCAATAGATAGAGCTTTTTCTGCATGGAACATGTATAAACAAATGAATTTATTGAGTTTGTCTGAAAAAGAAAATTTGATAGCAAAACACATATTAGGGTTAAACGAGGATAAAAAAGAAAAATTTATCAAAATGATAAATTTAGAAAAATTTCCAACTTTTGAAGAAATGATTGAAGAAGAGTTATTTGATATTATAAATAACAAAGAACCTTATCCTGGAATTTTAAAAAGAGGTATTTATCATGAACAAATAGAAAATTATTTAACATTATTTAAACCACAACAATTCTTTTATATATGCTCAGAGGATTTTAAAGAGAAGAAAAATGATATCTTAAATGAATTATTCCATTTTTTAAATTTAGAAAAAACTTTACCTAAATCAAAATTAGAAGATAAACATATAAGAGTGTATCAAAGTAAAATATCACCTCAAATTAGAGAAAAACTCAAAGAATTTTACAAACCTCACAATCAAAAGCTTTATGCTTTAATTAATAAAAACTACAATTGGGAATAATTTAATATTATCATGTTATTTAATTCTATTGATTTTGCCATATTTCTTCCTATAGTTTTTGTTGTCTATTGGGTATTTAAGGATTATCTAAAAATTCAGAACTTTATAATTGTTATAGCAAGCTATGTATTTTATGGTTGGTGGGATTGGCGCTTTTTATCGTTAATTCTTTTCAGTTCTATTGTTGATTATCTAGTAGGTATAAAACTTAAACGAGAAGATAATCAAGTTAAAAGAAAAGTGCTACTTTGGGTAAGTATTATCATTAATTTAGGATTTTTAGGATTTTTTAAATACTATAATTTCTTTCTTGAGAATTTTGTTGCTGCTTTTTCTTTCTTAGGTAAAGAAATTACGGTTAACTCACTTAACATTATCCTTCCGGTAGGTATTAGCTTCTATACTTTTCAAACCTTAAGTTATACCATAGATGTATATAAAAGAAAGCTAAAACCAACTAAAGATTTTATTTCATTTTCTGCTTTTGTTAGTTTCTTTCCTCAATTAGTAGCTGGACCAATTGAAAGAGCCACACATTTATTACCTCAATTTTATAAAAAACGAACATTTAACTATCATATAGCTGTTGATGGATTAAGACAAATTTTATGGGGACTATTCAAAAAAATTGTTATTGCTGATAATTGTGCTGAATTTGCTAATATAATATTCAATAATTCCTCAGATTATTCGGGTAGTACTTTAGTTTTGGGTGCTGTGTTTTTTACTTTTCAGATTTATGGAGATTTCTCAGGATATTCTGATATTGCTATAGGTACAGCACGTTTATTCGGGTTTGACTTGATGAAAAATTTCGCATTCCCTTATTTTAGTAGAGATATAGCTGAATTTTGGAGGAGATGGCACATTTCTTTATCTACTTGGTTCAGAGATTATCTTTATATACCACTTGGTGGTAGTAAAGGGGGGGGGATAAATAAAATTAAAAATACGTTTATCATATTTATTGTAAGTGGTTTTTGGCATGGTGCAAATTGGACTTTTATTGTTTGGGGAGCATTAAATGCAATTTATTTTTTACCTTTATTATTATTAGGAAAAAATAGAAAAAATATGGAAGTGGTAGCTTTCAATAAATTATTACCAAGTTTTAAAGAAATTCTAAAAATAGGAACTACTTTTATTTTAACTGTTTTCGCTTGGATATTTTTTCGATCGGACAATCTAAGTCATGCGTTTAGTTATATTTCAACTATTTTTTCACAATCACTATTTACTATACCAAAATTTGGAAATTCCAATATAGCATTCTTCATCGTATTAATAACAATAGTATTTGTAATAATTGAATGGATTGGTAGAGATCAAGAATATGCTATTGCTAATTTTGGACTAAAGTGGAAAAGAGTATTTAGATGGCTATTTTATTATTTGTTAGTTATTACTATCTTCTATTTTTCTGGAAAAGAGCAAGAGTTTATTTATTTTCAGTTTTAATATGAAAAAAATTATAATACGAATTTCAATTTTTCTGATACCGTTAATAATATTAGGGGGAGGGTTTGAGTTGTCTTTAAGAAACATCCCTAACGATTATATTATTAAAAATGCTTATTTAAAACAACACGCTAATAATATTCAAGTTTTGTTTTTAGGTAGCTCTCATGCTTACAGAGGAATAAATCCTGAATATATATCTTTTCCATCTTACAATGCTGCATATATTTCTCAATCTATAGATTTAGATTATGAAATAACAATGAAATACAAAAATGAATTTTCTAACCTTAAGTATATTGTTCTCCCAATATCTTACTTTACTTTGTTTGGTAATTTAAGCAATGGTAAGGAGAGTTGGAGACAGAAAAATTATTGTATTTATTATGACATTTGCTCTTCAAAAGATATAAAAAATCATTTTGAAATTTTAAGTAGTAATCTTAAAACAAATATTGAAAAGTATTTTATTTATTATATAAAAAAAGAAATAATAATTACTACAGATAGTAATGGTTATGGTGTTTTTAAAGGAACAAGTGAATTAAATGAATCTGGAATAGAAGCTGCAAAAAGACATACAAAAGAGAATTTCTCACTGTATGAAACTAATTTCTCATTATTAAATAAAATAATAAACTATTCAAAAAATAAAAAAATTAATTTAATTCTATATACACCCCCTGCTTATATTACTTATCGAGAAAAATTAAATAGAGAACAATTAAATTTAACTATATCAACTATAGAAAATCTTGTTAGAAAAGAATCAAAAGTATTTTATTTAAACTTATTAAATAGTGAGTCTTTTAAATCAGAGGATTTTTATAATGCTGACCATTTAAATGAAATAGGTGCAGAAAAATTAACTCATAAAATTAATAATTACATTAATAAAATAGAGAATGAACAAATCACAACCGACTAATCAGCTTACTGTAACCAAAACTTTCTTTCCCCCTATAGAAGATTATCAGGCACAAGTACAGCGCATTTGGAATAACCAATGGCTGACTAACAGAGGTGCTTTGCTAACGGAGTTGGAAGAAAAACTGAAAAAATACTTAGCTGTTCCTCATTTATTAGCAATGACTAACGGAACATTACCCATACAAATTGCTCTAAAATTATTGGGTAAGGGAGGAGAAATTATTACCACTCCTTTTAGTTATGTGGCTACTACTTCATCTATCGTTTGGGAAAATTGTACCCCTGTTTTTGTAGATGTTCACCCTGAATATTTAACTATAGATGAAACTCAGATAGAAGCTGCCATTACTCCTAATACCACAGTCATTTTAGCTACCCATGTGTATGGGAATCCCTGTAATGTTGAAGTGATAGAACAAATTGCAGCCAAGTACCAGTTAAAAGTAATTTATGATGCCGCCCACTGTTTTGGCGTAACATACAACAATCAAAGTATATTTAATTATGGAGATATAAGTACGTGTAGTTTCCATGCTACCAAGTTGTTTCATTGTGGTGAGGGTGGAGCTATTTTTTGTAAGGATGAAAAAACAATAAAACAATTATTTTTTCTACACAACTTTGGGCATAATGGACCATTAGATTTTCAGGGAGTAGGTATTAATGCCAAAATGAGTGAGTTACAAGCAGCTATGGGCTTGTCCGTGTTTCCTCATATTAATTTTATTATTGCTGAACGTAAAAAAGTAGTGGATTACTACAATGCAAAGTTGGATTTTACGCAATTAAAAAAGATAAAAATTCGTGAAAACACCGAGTGGAATTACAGCTACTACCCGGTTATTTTTAAAAATGAAGAACAATTACTTGCAGTACAACAAGTATTAAATGATAATAACATTATTCCTCGTAGATATTTTTACCCATCATTAAATAAACTGCCTTATGTAAACAAAATAGCTATGCCGGTTACGGATAGCATTGCTCCTTGTGTGATGTGTTTGCCGCTTTATGTGGGACTTACAGAAAACGAACTAGAATGTATTGCACGTTTGATTAATACCGTCATTACCTCTTATTAATTTCATTACGAGAGAGGAACGACCAAAGTAAAATTTCCTTCCCTACCGTCATTGCGAGAGAGGCACGAACGAAGCAATCTATCTTATCAACCGACAGATTGCTCCATCTTCAACGCTCAATTCTAACACTATGGCTTCGTAATGACGGTTTGAATGAGCTTTGTTATTTTGGACAAGATTGACTTTTACAATAACCAACTAAAAACAAAAAATAATACTACTTTTGTTTTACTACATCAAAATGTTATCTCAAAAATGAAAATTGCCATTATGCAGCCTTACTTTTTCCCTTACTTAGGTTATTTTCAATTAATAAATGCTGTCGACAAGTTTATTGTATATAACGATGTTCAATATATTGAAAGAGGTTGGATTAATCGTAATAATTTCTTAATCAATAAAGCTTCTACACTAGTTAGTATTCCTCTATTAAAAGCATCATGTTCAAAAAGAATAAATGAAATTGAGGTTGATTTTAATAATAAACTCCTAAATAAGTCTCTAAATACTATAAAACAGAATTACTCTAAAGCTCCATTTTATAATGAGTCTTTTCAGATTTTTCATGATAGTATTTTTTGTGCGTCTTCAAAAACTATTGACAATATATGCCTTCAATCTTTTATATTAATTAATGAATATTTGAATTTAGATACTGAATTCATTTTATCATCAGAAATTGATTATAACAGAAGTGCTTCTAGCGTTGAAAAAATAAATGAAATTTCATCCCAATTTAATTCAAAAGAAATATTATTTCCCTCAGGAAGTAGACAACTTTATAACATTTCAGACTTTCCTAATTTTAAAACGAGTTCTATTGTCACAAATTTCACACCATACAATCAATTCACTAAACAATTCGTTCCAAGCTTATCAATGTTAGATATACTAATGTTCAATAATAAAAACACAATTCGTTATTTATTAAATGATTTTAAAAAATATTCATTAGATGAAGAATAACTTTGAAAAAGTTATAGGAATACAAGGTGTTCCTAGATCCGGAACTAGTTGGTTGGCTCAAATTTTCAATAGCCACCCAGATGTAAAATTAAAATTTCAACCTTTATTCTCATACGCTTTAAAAAATGAGATAGATGATAATGCAAGTGATCAAGAAATAAATAATTTTTACAATAACATGTGGAATAATAACACTGACTTATTTTTAAATTTTAAAGATCCTATTATTCATAAAAATTATCCGGTATTTCATAAAAATACAACCCAAAAATACCTTGTTTTTAAACAAGTCCATCATCATTATGTAATAAATAACCTCTTAAAGAAAGATCAAAAAATTAAATTTATTCTATTAATTAGAAACCCATTAGCTGTAATGAGTTCATGGAAAAACGCACCAAAAGAATTTAGGCCTGAATGGAATTTCTCAGAAGAATGGCAATTTGCCAAACTAAAAAATAATAATATGAGAGAAAACTATTTTGGATATAAAAAATGGTGTGATGTCGCATCATTATTCTTTCAATTAAAAACTGAATATCCTGATAGAGTTTACGTTCTTAATTATTCTGACTTATTAACTAATACCATTAAAGAGATAGAAAATATTTTTGATTTTTCTGGGATTGGCAAACCTAACTCTCAAACTATAGAATTTATTAATAAAAGTAAGTCTATAAACCATTTAGATCCAAATTCAGTTTATAAAACCAAGATAAATGATGATGAATGGAAGTCTGATTTACCTCAAAATATTATAGATGAAATTAAAAACGACAGTACATTTAAATTATTTAATGAAAAATTTAATTGGTTAGAAAATGAATTTTAAGATATTTAAAAATCATTATGAAAAAATTGAAGTCAAGGAGAATAATAACATTGTTCTTAATCAAGTTCTAATTTCTATATGCATTGTTACATATAATCACAAAAATTATGTTTCTAAATGCTTGGATGGTATTTTAATGCAACAAACCAACTTTGATTATGAAATTTTATTAGGAGAAGACGCATCAACTGATGGAACAAGAGAAATTTGTATTGAATATGCTAAAAAGTATCCTGATAAGATTCGACTCTTTTTACACCACCGAGAAAATAATATAAATATAAATGGTTCGCCAACGGGCAGGTTTAATTTTTTATATAATTTATACACTGCCAAAGGCAAGTATATAGCCTTATGTGAGGGTGATGACTACTGGACAGATCCATACAAATTGCAAAAGCAAGTAGATGTTTTAGAAAAAAATACTAATGTTTCGTTGGTTTATTCTAATGCAAAAATTATATCTGACAATAAAGGGGATTATGTTGATGATGAATATTTTTACAGTGAAAATTATCCTTCAACACCGATTAAAAACCAAGCGTTTTTTCTAAAAAATAATTTTGCTTTACTTTCAGTTTCAATTATGTTTAGAAAAGAGTTTTTAGGAGCTAAAGAATTAGAATTGATGAGAAAATTTGCAGTAGGAGATTTGCCACTCCACTTTATTTTTTCAGGCAAAGGAGATTTTTATTATATTAACGAGCCCATGGTGGTGTATAATGATCATGGGCAAGGCATTTCCAAAACATTTAGTAAACTAAAAAGAAATTTATTGAATTACAAGCAGATGAATTGGTTGCTTCTCTACATTAAAAATGAAAATATAAAATGGTTTAACTACTTTTGCCATACCTATTTAATTAAACCCATATTTAATGCTTTTTTTAATGAAGTAATTCGTAATAAAAATAAAAAGATTTCAATAAAGCAATTCATGTTTATTAAATCAAAGCACCTGAAACTAAGGTATTGTTATTATATTGTAAAATTGATCGTATATAAATTAAAACCCTAATGATAAACATTTGTTTGATTTATGATAGTGATAATATCAAGTACGATATTTTAGCTCAAACTCCTAATTTTTCAGGTGAGTTTAATGGTTGTAAATTTCATTTGTATAGCCAGAATAATAGTCATAAAATCCCTATAGAAACCGATGCTTTAATTGTGCTTAATTCTCCGGTTGTTGATATAGAAATAAAAACGTATCCTGAATTAACGTTTTTAATTTCGCAAGAAGCAGCGAATCCTAGGTATTTGTGGCATAAAAATTCTTTTAATTATTTTAGAAATGTATATACACAATGGTCAATAAAAAAAAGCAATATTATTCCTTCGCATGGGTTTCTAACTTGGTACATAGAAAAAAGTTTTGATGAACTTACAAAGATAAACCTAACAGAAAATGAAAGAAGTAATAAAATAGCTTACATTGGAAATAAAGAAGCAATTTTGCCAGGACAAATTAAGAGAAATAACTTCGTAGAAAATCTTCAAGCTGCATTTAAAGAACATCCCGATTTGTCTGTGGATTTGTTAGGTAGGACATACAACAATCCTATTGAAAACAAGTTTGAAACGTTGGATTCATATAAATATGGATTAGCTATTGAAAATACGTTGATTGATCATTATTGGACAGAAAAAATAGCAGATATTTTTTTGGCAGGAGCCCTTCCTTTTTATATTGGCCCTAAAAATATTTATGATTACTTTCCTGAAAAATCACTTATTTTGTTGGATTTTGACAATATTGATAATTCAATTAATATAATTAAAAATGCGATAAAAAATAATGAATACGAAAAACGAATTGATGCGATTAACGAGGCTAGAAATAAAGTATTATATGATTATAATTTGTTTTATGCACTATCTAAAGTTATTCAAGAGAAATATAAGAATGATAAATTAAAAAAGAAGAAGGTTATTAAGATACCAAAAAATTATTGGGGAATAAAACCTTCATTAATAAGTAGAATTAAAAATAAAATAATTAAATGACAACATTTAATCCAAAAGAATATTGGGAAAATCGTTTACAAAAAAGTTTTAACTTGCATGGTGTAGGAGATATAGGGCTTGGTGTGAATTATAACAATGCTTTGTATGAAGTTAGAAAATTTGCTTTTCATAAATTAATGAAAAGATTAAAAATGGATTTTTCTACTAAAAAAGTAATGGATATTGGTTCGGGGACAGGGTTTTATATAGAAAGATGGAAAGAATTGGATGTTGCATCCATACACGGTACGGATATAACCAATTTGGTGGTAGAAAATTTAGCAAAACAATTTCCGGAGGATACCTTTACTCAATTAGATATAGGAGAAAAAATCGAAAACCCAACTCCTCAATATGACTTTATTTCTGCTTTTGATGTACTATTTCATATAGTAGATGATGCTAGGTTTGAACAAGCCATAAAAAACATAAATGGTTTGTTAAATGATAAAGGCTATTTTGTAATCTCCGATAATTTTGTACATGGAGAAACAAAAAGATTAGAACATCAGGTGAGTCGTTCGCACGAATACATGATATCTACTATTGAAAAAACAGGGTTTAAGCATGTAAAAACTATTCCTATGTTTGTGTTGATGAACGATCCTGTTGATACCAATAACCGCTTCATCAAAAAAATATTTTGGTTGATTACTAAAAATGTTCGCAAGGGAGAAAAAAAAGGAAAGGTTATAGGTAATTTAATCAAACCAATTGAAAAATTACTTATTTCGTTAAAAACGGAAAGCCCATCTACTGAGATAAAAGTTTTTCAAAAAATATAAAATGCACATCCTTATTATACCGTCAGAAGAATATGTTCCTAACCATGCTCCCATGGCAGGTATTTTTCAGCACGACCAAGCTAAAATTTTACAACAAAAAGGACATCAAATAGGCGTATTGTCCTTCACTTTTAAATATTCTTTTTCGAGTTTGTTAAATGCGTTGTTAGGTAAAAATAACAAACATACTAAAAAATTAGGCATTGTAGCACTGCTAACTACCATAATCAAGAAAACGTTTGCTCCATTTCAGTCAGCATTTAGCTATGAAATAAAAGATCGAATAGATGTAATTCGTTGCGATGGTTTTTGGGGGACTAAAAAAAGTAATTTGCCATTGAGCAAGTATGAAATGTGGATGAAGTATGGTGACTGTGCATTAAGTACCTACATTGAGAAATATGGCAAGCCAGATCTAATACATGCTCATAATATGATTTATGCAGGACTTACTTTTACAGCAATAGGTAAAAAAAATAATATACCGGTTGTAATAACGGAACATAGTTCTCAATACATTATGGGAGAGGTAAATAACGAATTAAAGCTAAAATTAAGTAATACTTTTAATGCTTCAAAAAAAATTTATGCAGTTAGTCTTGAGTTAATTAAGCAGCTTGAGCAACAGTTTTCCTTACCTATCAATAAGATAAAATGCTTACCTAATGTGTTGGATGATTTTATTGAATGTAAGCCATTATCTATTGGTAAAAATCAAAGACAAAAGGTACGGTTTTTAAATATAGCTAATTTAATAACACTTAAAGGACAAGCAGAATTGATTAAAGCATTTGCTAAAATATTTAAAGATAAGGATAATGTAGAGTTGATAATTGCCGGTGAAGGAGAATTGAAGGAAGAACTAATGAATTTAATAGATACTCTACACTTAAATGATAAAGTAAAATTGATAGGATTAATTTCTCGTGAAGAAGTAATTACTCAGTTAGATGATTGTGATGTGTTTGTATTGCCAAGCCATTATGAGACATTTGGAGTGGTTTTAATAGAGGCACTTTCTAGGGGAGTTCCTGTTATTTCTACTTATTGTGGCGGTCCGGAATGTATTGTAGATGAAAGCAATGGTGTATTGGTACAACCTAAAGATGTAGATGAATTGGCTCAAGCTATGCTAAAGATGTATCATGAATATAGCAATTACAATAAAGAACAACTACGAGAAAGTGTAATCAACCTATATGGTAAAGAAGCTTTTTATAAGCGTGTTATAGAGATTTATAAGTCTGTTTAGTCATTATCGTTATTGCGAGAGAGGTACGAATGAAGCAATCTGTTTAATCAGGACTAAAAACCAAAAGATTGCTTCAGCTCCTACGCTTAACTCCACACTATGGCTTCCAAATGACGATAATGATTAGCTACTTCAGCTCTTAAATTTATGTCTAATCTTCGCTAAGTATTTTTACTAGTACCTGTCCGTAACATTGCGTAAATTTCAATAAAACTTAATAAATAAAATAAAACTTACAACCTTTTAGCTTAGATTTGCGTTATAACACTGTACTTTAAAACCTCATAAATATGAAAAAATTTTTCACTTTTGTTCTATTAACAGCCTCTTTTTCACTTATAGCTCAAACGGGACCAGGAGGGGTTGGTAATTCATCTAATAATGTAGTTTGGTTAGATGGAGATATTGTAACAACAGGAACTCATCCTGATATCGCTACCTGGCCGGATCAGTCTGGAAATGGTAATGATTTTTCTCAGGGAAGCTCTACTCGTCAACCAAGAATTGTAACTTATTCTGGCTTTAATGGTGTTCGTTTTGATGGAGGGGATTGGTTAAGAACTGGCGGTATTGCTGCATTAAATACAAATACAAATACACAATACATTATATATAACGGCTATAGACCAAATCATTTAGGTATGTTGTATGAAGGTTCGTATACTCAAAGTAGTCAGTTCTTTAGAACGTTTAGAGTTTATGGAAATGTACGTTCATGGGTATTGAACAATACAGGAGGAGTTGTTGATAATGTGACCTCACAGTCTAGTGCTTTTCAAATTGTTTCTTCTGTTTGGGATGGAAATACTCAAAACTATTCTAGTTATAAAGATGGTGCTTTAATTGGTTCGAAAACAGGAGCTAATGGAAACCCTACAGGGAACTCTCTTAATACAATCGGAGCAGCTTCGAATAATGCTTATCGATTTGATGGAGATATGGGGGAAGTTATCATATATAATGTAGCACTCAATTCGGCACAACGAAATATAGTAGATAATTACTTGTCCTCTAAATTTAATACAGCTATTGTTAATGATATGTATGCTTATGATAGTGGATTAACCCATCGTTTTGGAGTAATTGGCATTGGTCAAGAAGCTGATGGTAATAATTTAGTTGCTCAAGGTAGAGGAATTGTTCAATTATCAGTAGCTTCCTTAAACAATGGTGATTATGTATTTTCAGGTCATAATAATGTGGGGTTGTCTAATTTTACTAATGACGTTCCTGCAAGTATTGCTGGTGGAACACGATTAGCGAGAACATGGAGAGCTGATGTAACAGGTGTTACAAATATAATAGATGTAGCTTATGATGTGTCCGGATTAACATTACCAGGAACGGGAGGATATTATTTACTAGTAGAGTCAAATAATGGTGTTTTTAATGATGGAGGTGTTGTTTCCTATGGTCCGTTTAGTGATGTTGGAGGAATTGTTACCTTTACAGGCGTAACATTAGCAGATGGAGATTATTATACCTTAGCTTCAGGAGCAAGTGCAGGTATCGTTTCAGTAAAAACAGGTGGTTGGAATACTGCGAGCACATGGAATTGTAATTGTATTCCAGGAGTAAGTGATGATGTAACAATATCTTTTGGTCATACGGTAACAGCTACAACCACTACAAATGTTAATGATTTAATTATTGATGGAACTTTAAATACCCTTCAAACTGGAGATTTTAATATTAAAGGAGATTTAGTGGTTAATGCTACAGGAAGTTTTGTTTCTAAGACGATTAGATTTAATGGCGCTGCAGCACAAAATATGACAAATAATTCAGCTACAATTGTTGATTTTTCTACATTAATTATTAGTAATTCTAATGGCGTTAATGTTCAATCGGGTAGTTTTAGAATAGTTAATTCAATCTTGGTACCTAATGGACCGTTAAATAATATTGGTGGCATATTTATTCTTAGATCAAATGCTTCCGGTACAGCAGTTATATTAAATTCAAGTGGAGGGTTTACCGGTACTTTTATTGTACAACGTCATGTTTCTCAAAGAAATGCCGGTTGGGGAGATTTAAGTTCACCTGTATCTAATGCAACCTTAGGTGAATGGGATTCAGATCCTTCAGGTACAGTAACAGAAATATACATGTCTGGAGTGGGTGGGGTAGATGGTAATGCCATTTCATTTCAGTCTGTATATTATTATGATGAGAATACGCAAAGTTTTGTTACTGTGACAGATACTACCCAAGCCTTGTCAATAGGTAGGGGGTTTGAAATTTGGTTAGAAGACTCTAATTCTGTTTGGGAAGCAAAAACTTTTGATACTAGAGGAACACCTAACTTTGGAAATATTGCGATGCCAGTTGCTAATTCATGGAATTTAGTAGGAAATCCATATCAATCTTGGATAAAGTGGACAGAATTATCAAAGCCTACACTAAATGGTACTTTTTATATTTGGAATACCAATAATGGTACTTATGATGCATCAACTACAGGTTTAATTCCACCAAACCAAGGTTTTTGGGTAGAAAGTGTTGGAGCTGGTACGTTAACGTTTATGGAATCATCTAAAACAGGTAGTGGGTCAAGCACATTTTATAGAACCAATGGAGAATTGGCAGAAGAACCTTTTGTTTTTACTGAAGCACAGTTAAAAGTGAAGAGTAAAAAATCTCCTTATAACCACACCTTAAAACTAAGGTTAAATAATTTAGCAACGTTAAATTATGATTATCATGATGGATCATTTTTACCAAGTAGAGTTTTAGAGGCACCTAGTATTACAAGTTATAGTGTAAACAATAATAAAAAGCTAGCTATTAATTCATTCAATTATAATGATGAAATAGTCTTACCAATAGCTGTTGAGGTTGGTGTTTCTGGAAACTATATTATTGAAGCTATTAATTTTGATGAGTTTGCCCATGAGTATAAAGTAATGGAGCTAACTGATACCAAAACAGGTAAGGTATATGATTTAACTTCAATTAATGAAGTAGAAGTATTGATAGATGAATATGAAACAGGAGAACGTTTTTCGTTAAGATTGTCAAATCAAGCAACTAATACTGTTAATGGAATGGATCAACAAATAGCTATTTACAAAGCAAATGAAGTTACGGTAATAGAGTTTGATGATGTAGAACAAAATTATGTGGTATCTGTTTACAATGCCTTAGGTCAGAAAATTATTGAAGATCAAATGGTAAGTAACATTAATAGATTTGAATTACAAAATTCATTAATTGATAAAGGTTTGGTTATCATTAAGGTTAATTCGAGTAAAGGCGAAATAGTTCAAAAATTAACTTACTAAAAACAACCATTTAATACTTTGAAACGTTTTTGTTGCAGATATTAAATTAAATGGTAAATTTGCCCCTATTAGAAAATAACCTAATGAGAATTACAAAGTTAGTTTTAATTACAATTGTTTTATTTTTAGCTCTCAGCGGAATAGATGTTTTTGCAGCAGGTCCTCCGGGTCCTCCTGGGGGTGGAGGCGGTCCATCATGTTGGCCACCACCTTGTGTACCGATTGATGGTGGAATCTCTTATCTGTTGGCATTAGGAGCAATTTACGGAGGAAAGAAAGTTTATGATATATCCAAAAAAGCTGAGTAACCCTCAGCTTTTTTGTTTTTATTAGGGATATCTTAATATCTTTTTTCTTAACTATCTATATAAATATAATCTCCGTAACTTAGCTTTTTTATTTAAAGATGTCAAAACTATACCTTATTCCAACCCCTATTGGTAATTTAAAAGATATTACTTTTAGAGCGATAGAAATACTAAAAGCTGTTGACTTAATATTAGCAGAGGATACCAGAACTTCTTCTAAGTTGCTAAAACATTACGATATTAATCAGCAACTGATTGCTTTTCATCAACATAACGAGCACAAAAATTTAGATAAAGTAATAGATAAATTAAAATTAGGAATAACCATTGCTTTAATTAGTGATGCTGGTACACCTGCTATTTCCGATCCTGGATTTTTATTAGTAAGGGCTTGTGTTGAAAATGATATTGAAGTAGAATGTTTACCTGGTGCTACTGCCTTTGTACCTGCTTTAGTAAACTCAGGGTTTCCTTGTGATAAGTTTGTTTTTGAAGGTTTTTTGCCTCATAAAAAAGGCCGACAAACCCGATTAAAGTTGTTACAAGAAGAAACCAGAACCATTGTTTTTTATGAATCGCCTCATCGATTAATAAAAACACTTATACAATTTAATGAATTTTTTGGAGAAGATAGAAAAATTTCTGTATCCAGAGAGTTAACTAAAATTCATGAAGAAACAGTAAGAGGAACTGCCAATGAACTGATTCTGTATTTCACAGAAAATATCCTAAAAGGAGAAATTGTTATTGTTGTAGATAGTTTGAAAAGTTGAAAGTATTCAGTTCACAAATAATGAATAACAAATATCAATTCACACCTCATTTGTTAAATAACTGTTGAAAGATTAACATTTTCATAACTTTTAAACTGAATTTAATCAAAAGATTAGATTTACTTTTGCATAGAAATTTAAAGTGATTACCTACATGGATTTTCCTAAACCATTTTAAATTCAACCTCTATGAGTAATGATTTTTAAAGTTAATGGATTAAAAACTTTATTTTTATTAGCAATAATTTTTCTAGCTTTAAATGTTAAAGCACAAATTCCGTCTACTTGTTTCGAAATAGAAAGTATCCTTGTAGATGCTTGTGGTTCTCCCGAAGGAGAAAATGAAATGGTTCGCTTTGTTGTAGGAAATACTCCTCTTAATGTTGCTAATATGAATGTGAGTTGGGCAAACTCATCTAATCCTTGGTTAAACACTTGTAAGAACACCACTACGGCAAATGCTGTTAATGCATTAAATGCTACCGTTCAGGGTTGCGGATTATTACTAGAACCAACCAATGGGATTTTACCAGCAGGAGCAAGAGTATTGCTTGTAACAAGTACTGCTATTGATGTAAATGCCAATTCTTTTGCTAATTTAGCGGATACCATGTACGTTATTTTTCAGTGTGCAGGAAATACTGCGGGGCATTTTGCTAATTGGAGTACTTCTCCAGGAATGAGAACATTGTCTATTTCATTTTCATCCCCAAGTGGATGTTCGGATGTAGTTACCTATGACAGAACATTATTGGTTAATCAAAACGGAACTATTGGAGGAGCTTCAGCAATAAGGGATGGAGCGTTAGCCAATTTTGATTGGCAAGGTAACGTAACGTATGATAATTTTGCTTGTCAAGCCCCTTTTGTTCCTGCTAATATTAGTATAACAGCATTATCACCAACTACTATTTGTCCGGGAGATAATGTTCAATTAACAGTTTCAGCAAGTAGTTCTTTGCAAAACTTATTGTGGACTGGCGGTAATGGATCTTTTAGCTCAACAACAAGTAACTCAACTACCTATACATCATCTCTAAATGACACATCAGATTTTTATATTTATGTAGAAGGTTCAGCAGCTTGTGGAACTATTACGGATAGTATTTTAATTACGATTAATCCACCAGCTACTGCTACTCAAAATGCAAGTATTTGTCAAGGACAAACTTACACTTTGCCAGGAGGAAGTCAGGTAAATACTCAAGGAACGTATATTGACACACTTATTGGTGGAGCAGCATCAGGCTGTGACAGTATAATTACCACTAACCTTGCGGTAAATAATTTTACCACAGGTTCAACAAGTGTTTCAATTTGTCAAGGGGATAGTATTTTGTTAGGAGGAGCTTTTCAATCTACAGCTGGAAATTATATAGACACACTTGTTGGCGGAAGCAGTGTGGGTTGTGATAGTATTGTTACAACTATGTTAAACATCAATCCTACCAAATTTAGCTCTCAAAGTTTTACTGAATGTCCCGGATTTAGTATAACTGTTGGAGGGAATGTTTATGCCTCAACTGGGATTTATACAGATATACTTACCACTTCCTTGGGGTGTGATAGTATTGTTGAAACCAACTTAACTATTATTGCAACGAGCCAAGTGAATATAGTGCAAAATAACATTACGATTTGCAGAGATGAATTACTAACAGGTTTTGTTATAAATGCCGTTGGAGGAGCTAATTTAGTTTGGAGTTCAGGAGAAACAGGAGTTGATTCTATAATTGTTTTTACCGAAGGAGTTTATATCGTTACATCAATGGATAATGGGTGTTTATCTGAAGATCAAATAGAAATTACTAGAGATGAATGCTTAGTGCCAACTATTTTTGTTCCAAATACTTTTACGCCTAATAATGATAATAATAATGATGTCTTTATGATAAAAGGTAGTGAATTTGATTTTTTTGAAGCAACTATCTTTAACAGATGGGGAGAACAGTTGTTTTCATGGAAAGAAATAGATGAGGGTTGGGATGGAACTTATAAAGGAAGTGTTGTGCCAACAGGTACATATTTTTATTTGATTGATGTTACTTTTATAGGAGGCAAAAGAGAGTTTATTAAAGGCTCGGTTACATTGCTTAGATAAGAAAGCAACACTTAAGTGATTTTTAACGTTTTAGCATATAACAAGAATGACAGAATTGTAAAATGTTTTTCTACAACTTAAAATATAACTTATCAAACATCACTTTAGCTTTAGTGCTTACTTTGTTCACTATAAACTTATCGGCACAAGTATGTTCATCAGGAGCTATTTATGTAAGTGGATCAGGCTGTGGATGTATTGGAGGTTGTGATCTAACACCTTTAGGTGGTCCAAATTGTGGAAGTGGAACTAGTGGAAATTGTGATGCTGGACATCAAACTATGTCAACCACATTTGAAGTTCCTGGAGGATGTGATGTAAGAATTACTGCTGAAATGAAAAACAGAACAAGTCCATGTACAGCGTCTGGTGCTGATGGAAGTTCAACAAGTGGAGATAGACTTAGAATTAGAAATGCTGCCGGAGGAACACCTCCATGGCAAATTGGTGGAAGTAATGCAAGTTTATTTGATCAAATGACTGTTACAGGTCCGGCAACTATTATTATTGAAGGAGCTGCCAACAGAAGTGATGAAATTATCACTTTCACTATTGAAGATGTTGGCTCTTGTAATTGTAGTCAAATTTTACCTATAGAACTATTAGATTTTTCAGGTGAAATATATGATGATATTTCCAATGTATTGAAATGGGCTACGTTAACAGAGATAAATAACGATTATTTTACGTTGGAAAGAAGTACTGACGCCATCAATTTTGAAACTATAGCCGTTATTCCCGGTTCAGGAAACTCTTCTACCTTTATGAATTATAACTTTATAGATGTTCTTCCTAACAAGCAAATACCCACTTATTATTATAGACTAAAACAAACAGATTTTAATGGAAAGTTTGAATATTTTGATATGGTTGCTATTTCAAGAAAAAAAGGAAATCAACTAAGTGCTTTTGTTTATGATAATCAACTTAACATTCAGTCAGAAGAAGCTTTCGTTATACAACTATTAGATTTAACAGGACGATTAGTATATTCCAACGAATCTCAAGAAAACATCATCGATTTGTCTTTTTTGAGCAAGGGAGTTTATATCTACCGAATAGAACTTCCTGCTACCATTTTATCAGATAAAATTATAGTGCAGTAATTTATAGCAAGTTCATTATTTCATTTCATTAAATCGAATTACATTTGCAGCATTTTAAGAGATTTTGTTCATGATTACTATTATTAACTACAATGCTGGAAATATTAAGTCCATTCAAAATATGCTAAAGCGTATTGGGGCTAAATCAATTATCAGTTCTTCTGCTGAAGAAATTGCTCAAGCTGATAAGCTTATATTACCTGGAGTAGGTAGTTTTGACTATGGCATGAAAAATCTACAACAATCCGGCTTAATTGAGATAATCAATGAAAAAGTTATTAATAATAAAACGCCTATATTAGGCATTTGTTTGGGAGCTCAGTTGTTAGGAAATAATAGTGAAGAAGGAATAGAAAAAGGGTTGGGTTGGATAGATATGGATATTGTTAAATTTGATAAATCTAAGATGACCGAGCAACTAAAAATTCCTCATATGAGTTGGAATGAAGTTGTTGTTAGTAAAAAATCGATGCTAATGGAAGGACTTGAAGATGAAGCTAGATTTTACTTTGTACATACTTACCATATGCAACTTGAAAATGAAAATGATGTGTTAACCAAATCTAATTATGGTTACGAATTTGTTTCGGCAGTAGAAAAAGAAAATATTTTTGGCGTACAATTTCACCCTGAAAAGAGCCATAAGTTTGGTATGAGGCTATTACAAAACTTTGTTAACCTATAAACCAATGCGAAGAATTAGAGTTATACCGGTGCTTACCTTGCAAAACGAAAAGTTAGTAAAAACCATTCGTTTTAAAAATCCTAATTATATTGGTGACCCAATTAATGCCGTTAAAATTTTTAATGAGAAAGAGGTTGATGAAATTGTAATTTTAGACATTACCGCCACCAAAGAAAAAAGAACACCCAACTATAAAAAAATTGAAGAAATTGCTGAAGAAGCTTTTATGCCTTTTGCTTACGGTGGAGGAATAAATTCTTTATCCCAAATAGAAAAACTTTTTAAATTAGGTATAGAAAAAGTAGTTATTAACTCGACACTTTCAACTAATTTGAATTTAATTACTGAGGCAGCTAACATTTTTGGTTCGCAAAGTATTGTTGCTTCTATAGATGTAAAAAAAGATTGGTTAGGCAAACAACAAGCTTATACCGTTTCCGGAAGTAAAAAAGTAAAAACACCACTATTAGCATTTATACAACAAATAGAAGAAAGTGGAGCAGGAGAGTTATTTATCAACTCTATTGATTTAGATGGCACTTTTTCAGGATATGATTATTCACTAATTTCAAAAATATCGGAAGCAAGCTCATTACCTTTAGTTATTTGTGGAGGAGCAAAACAAGCGTCAGATTTTTTGACAGCTGTACAACATGGAGCAAGTGCTGTTGCGGCAAGTAGTATGTTTGTTTACCAAGGAGCCCAAAAAGGAATTTTAATAAGTTATCCCTCGCAAGAGAAGCTTGTAGCAGAAGTGTATCAGCATATTTAGGTTAATGGAAAAAGTTCAATGTTTGAGGTTTGACAAGATTTATATATTACAAATTAACTATTAATATTTATTAGCGTCTTTGCGTCTTTGCGAGAAAAAAACAAATAACGAATAACAACTTACTTTTGCAGCATCATAATAACATCTCTATACCCCCATCAACAACAATAATAGTTGTAATACCTTGCTACAACGAACCCAATTTGGTTAAAAGTCTTCAAAGTCTTTATGATTGTGAACCGACACAAACAAATGTGGAGGTAATTACAGTAATCAATTCTTCAGAAGCAGATTCAAAAGAAGTTTTAGAACAAAATCAATATAGCTTGAATGAAGCTTTAGCTTGGTCATCCAATCATCAACGAGATAAAATTCATTTTTCATTTATTGAAGCAACAGGTTTACCAAAAAAAGACGCAGGTGTTGGCTTAGCTCGAAAAATAGGAATGGATGAGGCATACAACAGATTGGATTCTATTGGCAATAAAGATGGAATTATTGTTTGCTTTGATGCAGATGCTACATGTGCTAAAAATTACCTCTCAGCGATAGAATCCCATTTTAATCAACACCCTAAAAGTGTAGGTTGCTCCATTTATTATGAGCATCCCATAGATGGAAATGAGTTTCCGCAGCAAATTTATGATGGAATTATTCAGTACGAACTTCATTTACGTTATTACAAAGAAGCACTGCATTATGTTGGATTGCCTTATACCTTTCATACTGTTGGCTCAAGCATGGCGGTTAGAGCAGCTATTTACCACAAACAAGGTGGTATGAACAAACGAAAAGCAGGAGAGGATTTTTATTTTTTGCAAAAAGTAATTCCATTGGGAAACTTTACTGAGATAAATACTACCACAGTTTTTCCTTCTCCCAGAATTTCAGAGCGAGTACCTTTCGGGACAGGAAGAGCCATGCAGCAATGGACAAATAATAATGATGAAATTTTATTTACCTATAATTTTAATTCTTTTAAAGATTTGAAAATCTTTTTTGATACTAGTGAATTACTGTTTTCCAAATACGAAATTCCTTTACCAAAAAGTGTATTAGCATTTTTAAAAGAAAATGATTTTGAAAGTAATTTAAAGAAAATTAGAGCGAATGCTACCAATTCAAAACACTTTAAAGAATTACTTTTTAAATGGTTTAATGCTTTTAAAACTCTAAAATTTTTACATTTTTGTAGAGATTATTTTCACCAAAATAAACCAATAAATGAAGCTGCCAATGTACTTTTAAAAACTATTAATTTAGAAGAACAAGAATCGATGAAAGATTTGCTTTTGAAATACAGGAACTTACAAATTACAAAATGAACAAAACTGACCTTATTGTAATATTAGGCATTACTGCTACCGGAAAAACTAAGTTGGCAGCACATTTGGGCGAAAAGCTTGATGGAGAAATTATTAGTGCAGATTCTCGTCAGGTTTATAGAGGGATGGATATAGGTTCAGGAAAGGATTTGAATGATTTTATGGTGAATGGAAAATCCATACCTTATCATTTAATAGACATAAAAAATGCAGGAGAAGAATATAATGTTTTTGAATTTCAGAAAGATTTTTTAGCTGCTTTTGAGGATATAAAAAGTAGAAATAAACAAGCTATTTTATGCGGAGGAACAGGTTTGTATCTCGAAGCTGTTTTAAAAGGTTACCGCATGTTAGCTATCCCTGAAAATACAGAACTCAGAAATGACTTAGCACTAAAAACTAATGAGGAATTGGTGGGAATCCTCAAAAAATACAAACAATTACATAATACCACAGATACAGCAGATAAAGAGCGTTTAATTAAAGCCATTGAAATTGCTTCTTTTCAGCAAGAAAATGAAGCCTTAATAAGAGATTTTCCGACATTTAATTACCATTTATTTGGAATTCATTTTGAAAGACCAATTATAAGAGAAAGAATCACCACCCGTTTACAACAACGTCTTGAAAATGAAGATATGATAGGAGAGGTAGAAGGGTTGATAAAAGCAGGAGTTTCTACAGACAAACTTAAGTATTACGGATTAGAATATAAATTGGTAACCGCTTATTTGTTAAATGAAATAAGTAAAGAAGAACTATTCAATCAGTTAAATATTGCCATACACCAGTTTGCTAAACGACAAGCAACATGGTATAGAAAAATGGAAAAAAACGGCTTTAAAATTAATTGGATAGATGGTAATTTAAGCCTAGATGAAAAAGTGAATGAAGTGTTGGATAGTTTATGAGTTTATAAGTGACTGTCATGTTGAGCAATATTTTTCATTCCGAAGTATGAGGAATAGAAAAATGCTGTCGAAACATCTTCTTTCTTTAAAACTAATACAGCTAATTGAGATTTCAAGTCCCCTAACCAATAAGATATCTCTAGCTTCATTTTACTAAACTTCGTTCCTCAGTTTGTAAAATATCGATCGATATGACAGTGATGATTGGCTTTGTGTAAAAAAAAGTCCCTAATTGGGACTTTAAATTTTAGACTGCAACCTGTGCCAACCACCGCCATTATACACTTGCGTATAACCTTGCGATTTTAAAATACGTTTTGCCATAGCACTTCTTGCTCCGGAAGCACAGCAAGTAATAATGGGTCTGTTTTTATCTTTAAGGTGTTTTAAGTTATTATGTAATACATCTACAGGAATGTTAATAGATTTTTTAATGTTCCCCGATTTAAATTCATTTTTTGTTCTTACATCAAGAATAATGGCATTTTGCCTGATTAAATCAGCATAATCTGTTGCTGGGCCTAAGCCCAACAACTGTTTTAATGTATTTAGCATAACTTATTAAACGTTTTTAGATTGATAATAATTTACATCTAACCAAGAACCGGCATTACAACATTCGATACCGTTTTGAGATAAAAATTGTTCTACCATGCCGCTTCGGTTACCGGAGGCACAACATAAAATTAATGGTTGAGGTAAGCTTTTTACTTCGTCTATTCTGCTTACTACCTCTTGTAGCGGAATATTGATAGAACCTACCGGATTACCCGACATATATTCCTCTGGGGTACGTACGTCTACAATGGTACCTTTATTTTCTGAAATTAATTGCTCGATGTTCATAGCAGTTGGGTTTTAAAGTTGTTTTATTACGTTTTCTAGTTTATTACTTACTTGTGTAGCAATATCTTCTAAGGCATCATTTTTTACAGCCATCATAGAAGCCATTGGGTTAACTGCTGATACTTCTACTTTTCCATTATCTAATTGCTGGACAATTACATTACAGGGAAGCATAGTACCTATTTTTTCTTCGGCTTGTATCGCCTGATGAGCAAAATGAGGGTTACATGCACCTAAAATTCGATAAGGTCTGAAATCAACATTAATTTTTTTCTTAAAAGTAGCAGTAACATCAATTTCGGTAAGCACGCCAAAACCTTCTTTTTGTAATTCTTCGGTAACTTTTTCTATGGCTTCATCAAAACCATAATCAGTAATTTTTGTATAGTAGTAACTCATAGTTTATAAATTTAAAAGTTCATGTTATTTTTTATGACACAAAGTTCAACAAGAATATTTAAACCTACAGTAACATTTGTTACAAAAAACCAATTTTTCTACTATGCACCAATTTACATCTCTCCTTACGAAGCGTAGCGAAGATAAGGAGTCCAATACCTATAAGTATTTATTGTTATAATGGATTTCTGATCTCCACTAAGTTTCGTTAGAGAAGAAAAAGAGTAAAGCAATAAAAAGAATTAAGTAGTTGTAAATCAATAATAAAAATCATTTACAAACGACTACAATTGATAATAAGCGAAAGTAACTAATTAGAAACCGAGTGTTTTTTTAGAGCCGTCTTTACTTTGCACCATCAATTCTGAACGAATCAGGATTACCAAATAAAACTTTTTATAAACCTTTTAAATTTTAGTATTATGAACAATTTAAAAAACAAAGTACAATTAATCGGAAATTTAGGTAATGCACCTGAAATTATTAACTTAGAAAGAGGTAAAAAATTAGCCAAATTTGCTATTGCTACTAACGAATCGTACAGAAATGCCAAAGGCGAAACAGTTAAAGAAACACAGTGGCACAACTTAGTAGCTTGGGGAAAAACAGCCGAAATAGTAGAGAAATACCTTACTAAAGGAAATGAAGTAGCTATTGAAGGTAAGTTAACCAGCAGAAGCTACGAAGATAAAGAAGGTAATAAAAAATACATTACCGAAGTAGTAGTAAATGAATTACTCATGTTAGGCGGAAAGAAATAATTTCTTAAAACCTAAGCTAAAAAAGACGGACAGATGTTCCGTCTTTTTTTATTGCAAATAAAAAAGTAATTAAAATGTTATTCTTTTACTACTTTTGATGAGTTATTTTAATGTTTAAGGTATTATAATAAACAATATGGAAAAAAAGAAAGAAACCTTTATTGATAATTTTTTAAAGATATTCTTAAGGTTTGAACAAGTTATTACAATTATTCTAACTTTAATAATAGGTTTAATAGTACTTGCTTCAATAGTACGTATTGGTCAAAATTTTATAGATTTATTTTTTAGAGATATCTTTAGACCAGAAGAAATAACCTTTGAGGATTACCAATCAATTTTTGGAAAAATTATGACTTTATTAATAAGCTTAGAATTTATGTCTTCTATTTTAAAAGTTCTAAAAACTCATGAAATAAAAACATTAATACAAGATGTTGTTCTAATTACAGCCTTAGCAATAGCACGTAAACTAATTATATTTGATTATGAACATCATGATGCTGCTTCGACAATTGTTTTAGGAGGGGTGTTAGTTTCAATTGGTATATTTTATTTTCTTATAAAGTTTGAAAAAAAATAGTTAGGTCAAACTACATTTTAACAATGTTATTTTAAATTAAATTTTGTTATTGCTTATAATTTATAAATGTTCTGATAGATATTCTTTTAGTTTATAGTACAGGGTTTTAATTCTACTATTTGTATTTTATTTCAATATATTTGTATCTAATTTAAAACAAAAAATTATGCATCCTATTCTTAGAAATATTTTAGCAGTAGTAGTTGGTTTAGTAGTGGGTAGTGCTGTCAATATGGGAATTATTATGATAAGCGGCTCTATTATTCCACCACCAAACGGAGCAGATATTACCACTATGGAAGGTTTGAAAAGCACCATGCACTTATTTGGTCCGGAGCATTATATTTTTCCATTTTTAGCTCATGCCTTAGGTACTTTAGTAGGAGCATTTGTTGCCGCTAAAATTGCAACCACTAACAAAATTAAATTTGCTTTAGCTATAGGATTTTTCTTCTTTTTGGGTGGAGCAATAAATGCTTACATGTTGCCTGCGCCAACTTGGTTTTTAATTTTAGATTTAGCGGGAGCTTATTTTCCTATGGCTTATTTGGGTAAAAAATTAGCTAAATAAATGAGTTTCGAGGAGTTTATTCATTCCACAGTAAAAAACGGTAAACAAATTACCTTATTTAAAAATGACTTTTTAAAAGTTGGCGGAACTACAGATACCAACATTTATTTTGTAGAAAGTGGAAGTCTCTGTGTTTTTGTTATGGACGAAGATGAAGAGCAAATTATTCGCTTTGGTTATAACAATGATTTAATTGTTTCCTTAGATTCTTTTCTAACAGAACAAGCTTCCGATTTTTATATACAAGCAATAAAAAAGTCGAAAGTTAGGGTAATTCCCAAACAGCAATTTATAGCTTTTGTTAATGAGAGTAGCGAGAATCAACAAATGTGGATTTCCATGCTCGAAGAGTTGGTACTTCAGCAAATAGAAAGAGAAAAAGACATCCTTACCAATTCGCCTAAAGAAAGGTATAACAGGGTGCTGAAGAGAAGTCCGCAGTTGTTTCAAGAAATTCCCAATAAATACATTGCCAATTATTTAAGAATGACTCCCGAAACCTTATCCAGATTGAAAAAATCTTGATTTCAATCAATTTTTATAAAGGGAAAAGAGAGCAATTTTGTCTAAAAAACAGAAGACAATGAAATCAGCAACATTACTACAGGAATTAGCAGCTAAAATTGAACAACACATCAATTATGTTAAATCCATACAACACTTACCTCAGGAAGTACTTACTCACAGAAAATCACCCGAAAGTTGGAATGTTTTAGAATGTTTGGAGCATTTAAACCGATATGGCGATTATTATATTCCAGAGATAGAAAAAGCCATAACCACTTCCAACACAACAAGTGAAGCGACTTTTAAAAGCGGTTGGTTGGGCAATTATTTTGCAAACAGCATGCTTCCTAAAGAAAAGCTAAACAAGATGAAAACCTTTAAGGATAAAAATCCTTTAAATAGCAATTTAGATAACTCGGTAATAAGCGTTTTCTTGGAACAACAAACACAATTATTGGAACTATTACAAAAAGCAAACAATGTAAGCTTAAACAAGGTAAAAGTGAAGGTAAGTATCGCCCAATGGCTAACAATTAAATTAGGAGATACTTTTCGTTTTGTTATTTTCCACAATGAGCGACATATAAAGCAGATGGAGAGAATACTCAACTAAGCCTAGTTTTCTATGCTCTATTTATCTACTAGCATATTAATGCCGAACTAAAACAACAAAGCCCACATTTTTGTGGGCTTTGTTTTATAGTTATTATGTGTTTATTAAGCTTCTAAAATAATTTGGAACATCAGCGGAGCTACAATAGAAGCATCCGATTCAATTACAAATTTTGGAGTATCTACTTCTAGTTTGCCCCAAGTAATTTTTTCGTTAGGTACAGCTCCTGAGTAAGAACCATAGCTTGTTGTAGAATCACTAATCTGACAGAAATAACTCCAACAAGGAATTCCGTCTAATTGTAAATCTTGATGTAACATAGGCACTACACAAATAGGGAAATCTCCGGCAATACCACCGCCAATTTGATAAAAACCAATTCCTTTATCAACAGCATTTTCTTGATACCATTTTGCTAAATACATCATGTATTCAATTCCTGATTTTACAATGCTTGGCTCAAACATACCTTCTAAGCAGTGAGCAGCAAACATGTTTCCGGTGGTAGAATCCTCCCAACCAGGTACAATAATCGGTAAGTTCTTTTCAGCAGCAGCTATTAACCAAGAGTGTTTAGGGTCAATATCATGATATTGCTCTAAAGAACCATTTCTAATCAATTGGTAAATGTATTCGTGTGGAAAGTATCTTTTACCTTCATTTTTAGCTTTTGTCCACACTTCAATCAATTGCTTTTCAATTCTACGCATGGCTTCCTCTTCTGGAATACACGTATCAGTAACCCTGTTGAAATGTTGGTCTAGTAAATCTTGTTCATCTTGTGGAGATAAATCTCTGTAATGAGGAACTCTTTTGTAAAAAGTATGAGCTACTAAATTAAAAATGTCTTCCTCTAAGTTAGCTCCCGTACAAGTAATGATTTGTACCTTATCTTGTCTAATCATTTCAGCCAAAGAAATACCCAGTTCGGCAGTACTCATAGCTCCGGCAAGGGTAATCATCATTTTGTGTCCGCTTTCTAAATGCTTAATGTAAGCTTTTGAAGCATCTACTAAGGTAGCAGCATTAAAATGTTTGTAATGTTTTTCTGCAAATTCTGTAATAGTCATATTTATAGTTATTTGTTAATGGTTATCTGTTATTAGTTTTTTTGTTATTGGCTAACTATTAACAGATAACCAATAACAATTAACGGTTCAAACCTCAAATGCCGTAAAAACAAGAATTTTTAATTCTTTATTTTTACGAGCATCCTCGAAAAATTAGTTTTTTTTCAAAAACATTTTTCGGGACCTCAAACCTGTTAGTTAATCATTATATCCTAAAATATCCAACATTACTTCAGCATTTTGTTCATCTTTAAAAAGATAATCTTCGTACTGACCGTTTTCATTTCGTTTGATTACAATGTGTCTTGGTGAAGGAATAAGACAGTGCTTAATTCCTCCGTAACCACTAATAGAATCTTGATAAGCTCCTGTATGGAAAAACCCGATATAAAGCGGTTCTTTATCCTTATCATCAATTTTAGGTAAATAAATCTCTTGATTTAAATCTTCCGAATTGTAATAATCAGAGTGGTCGCAACTAATGCCACCAATATTTACTTTGGTATATTCTTTATCCCATTTATTAATAGGAAGTAAAATAAATTTTTCGTGCATACTCCAACTATCCGGAATGGTAGTCATTAAACTATTGTTAATAATGTACCATAGCTCGGCATCATTTTGTTGTTTGTAATCTAATACTTCAAAAACGATAGCACCACTTTCGCCAACAGTATATTTTCCGAATTCGGTATAAATATCCGGATCATCAATCCCTTCAGAGCTACAAACATCTTTAATATTAGCTACAATTTGGTTAATGATAAATTTATAATCATATTCAAAGCCTAAGTTGTTTCTAATAGGTAAACCTCCGCCAATATTAATAGCATTAAGTGTATCGCAATTCTTTTTTAGGTTAGCGTAAAGTTTCATCGCATTAATAAAAGTACTCCAATAATACATGGTGTCTTTTATGCCTGTATCCACAAAAAAGTGCAACATTTCTAACGTTACATTTTTTCTAGGCTTAATATCATTGTTGTAGTAATCTATAATTTCAGAAGCTCTAATTCCCATACGAGAAGTATAGTAAGTAGATTGAGATTCTTCATCAATAGCCATTCTAATACCAATACGAATAGGCGTTTTAATAATTTTTTGAAGTTTTTCTAACTCTTTCTTACTATCCAAAATAATAAAGCTATTAGTAAAACCTTCTTTTTGCAGTAAAGCAATTTTCTTAATGTAACTATCTGTTTTGTAGCCGTTATGGATAATTTTCTTGTCTTTATTGATTAATCCTTTTTTGTAAAGATTAAGGATAATGTCGATATCATAACTCGAAGAAGTTTCTAAATTAATACCGTGTCTTAGTGTTTCTTCAATAACAAAGTTAAAATGACTACTTTTTGTACAATAACAATAGTTATAAGTTCCCTTATAATTATTTTGTTTAATAGCCTTACTAAAAAGGTTTTTTGCTTTTTTAATTTGATCTCCAATTTTGGGTAAAAAAGAAATCTTAAAAGGAGTTTGATACTTATCAATTAAATACTTAATTGAGGTATCGTTAAAAAATAAATTACCATCCTCAATATTAAATCCCTCTTGTGGAAAATAATAAGATTGGTCAATTAAATCAAAATAAGTAATCTTCATTTTTTCTAACTTTTTGTTGCGAAATTAACGGTTAAAAAAGTTTATGAAGTTATTTTTTTATAAAAATTGCTTAATAAATGTAAAATAAGTTTTGCTGTACTTATTTTTACGGTGTTTTATAAAATATTTAGGTACATGAAAAAGATAATCAACACAGCAAAAGCTCCGGCACCAATAGGCCCTTATAATCAGGCAGTTTTGTTAAATAATATGCTTTATACTTCTGGACAGATTGCTATAAATCCGGAAACCAATGAGTTAGTTTTAAGCAACATTAAAGAAGAAACTAAAATGGTGATGGAAAATTTAAAAGCAGTGTTGGCTGCTGCAGAAATGGGTTTTGAAAATGTGATAAAAACAAGTATATTCATTTCAAATATGGATAATTTTGCACAAATTAATGAAGTGTATGGAAGTTACTTTACTTTAGATTTTCCGGCAAGAGAAACCGTAGAGGTAGCTTGTTTGCCTAAAAATGTGAATGTAGAAATTTCTGTAATTGCTGCTAAATAAAAGCTATTAATGATAGAAAATGAAGAGGTAATTGAAGTAATTGGAGCAAGGGTACATAACCTTAAAGACGTTTCTATAAAAATTCCCAGAAACCAATTAGTGGTAATGACAGGTGTAAGTGGGAGCGGCAAATCTTCTTTAGCTTTCGACACCATTTATGCGGAAGGACAACGTAGGTACTTAGAAACTTTCTCAGCTTATGCACGTCAGTTTTTAGGTACAATGGAACGTCCTGATGTGGATAAAATTAACGGACTAAGTCCGGTTATTGCCATTGAGCAAAAAACCATTAGTAAAAACCCTCGTTCTACCGTTGGAACCATTACCGAAATCTATGACTTTTTTAGGTTGCTCTATGCCAGAGTAGCTAACGCTTATTCATACAATACGGGCGAATTAATGGTAAAATTTACCACCAATCAAATTGTAGATTTAATTGTAGAGCAATACCAAGGAAAGAAAATTTTATTGCTAGCACCTATTGTTAAAGGTAGAAAAGGACATTATAAAGAATTGTTTGCTCAATTTATGAAGCAAGGTTTTTTAAAAGTTCGTATTGATGGCGAGCTAATGGAAATGCAGCCCAAAATGCAACTCGATAGGTATAAAATTCATGATATTGAATTAGTGATAGATCAACTTAAAGTTAAAAATGAAGATTACCAACGCATACTTGCTTCTGTAGAAACTACCCTAAAGTTGGGTGATGATAGTTTAATGGTTTATGAATTTGATACTGATGAAGACAAAAAGAATTCTCCAAACTTTAGGTTGTTGAGCAAGAAGTTAATGTGCCCGACTACAGGAATTTCGTACAACGAACCTGAACCAAACTTGTTTTCTTTTAACTCGCCTTATGGAGCATGTAAAAAATGTAGCGGATTAGGTCAGATTTCTGAAATTGACATTAAAAAAGTAATACCCAACCCCAAACTGAGTATTAAAAAGGGTGGTATTGCTCCCTTGGGAGATTATAAAAACAATTGGGCATTTAAACAAGTTGAGGGTATAGCTGCTCATTATGGATTTACCGTAAACACACCTTTAAGTGAAATTGAAGAAGAAGCGTTAGATTGTTTGCTTTATGGCTCTTCAGAACCTATTAACATGACACATGAGGTGGATGGTCAGACAAAAAATTACCAATTAGATTTTGAAGGTGTAATCAATATTGTATTACGTCAGTTAGAAGAAAAATCGTCTCCATCATTAACTAGATGGGCAAGTAGTTTTATGAATAAAATTAATTGTCCGGATTGTGGTGGTAGCAGATTGAAAAAAGAAGCCTTATATTTTAAAATTGACGATAAAAGTATTGGTGAAATTGCTACAAAAGATTTAAATGAGTTGGGCAAATGGACTGCCAAGATTGATAAAAACCATAAGCAGTTTTTTGGCGAAAAGCATGAAATAGCAGAGGAAATTTTAAAAGAAATAAACAAACGACTCCAATTTTTATTAGATGTAGGATTAGATTATTTAACTCTAAATCGAGCTTCTGCAACACTTTCAGGAGGAGAGGCTCAACGAATTAGATTAGCTACTCAAATAGGTTCTCAGTTAGTAAATGTGTTGTATATTTTAGATGAACCGAGTATAGGTTTGCACCAAAGAGATAATCAGCGATTGATAAATTCATTAAAAGGATTAAGAGATGTTGGTAATTCTATTATAGTGGTGGAACATGATAAAGACATTATGTTGGCTTCCGATTATATTATAGATATTGGACCAAAAGCAGGAAAACATGGAGGGCATGTAGTTGCAGCAGCTACACCAAAAGAGTTTATAAAACTTTCTACTAATACGGCAGCATTTTTAAATCATCAAATAAATATTGATGTTCCCAAAAAAAGAAGAAAAGGAAATGGCAATTTTATTGAGCTTAGTGGAGCATCGGGTAATAACTTAAAAAATGTAAATCTTAAACTTCCCTTAGGAATGTTTGTTTGTATTACAGGAGTTTCAGGCAGTGGAAAATCTACACTAATTAATGAGACCTTGTATCCAATTATAAATCAACATATTTATAAAGCCGTAAAAAAACCGCTACCTTATAAAAAAATTAAAGGATTAGAACACATTGATAAAATTATAGATATCAGTCAGACACCTATAGGAAGAACACCTCGTTCAAACCCTGCAACGTATTCAAATGTTTTTGGAGATATACGTTTATTATTTAGCAACTTGCCAGAAGCTAAAATAAGAGGTTACAAACCAGGTAGGTTTTCTTTTAACGTAAAAGGCGGAAGGTGTGAAAGTTGCCAAGGGGCGGGAGTAAAAACTATAGAGATGAATTTTTTACCCGATGTTTATGTCATGTGTGATGAGTGTAATGGTAAAAGATACAACAGAGAAACCTTAGAAGTAAGGTACAAAGGAAAATCTATTAGTGATGTGTTGAATATGAGTATTGAACAAGCGGTAGTTTTTTTTGAAAATCATCCTAATATTTTACAAAAAATAAAAACATTAAATGATGTTGGTTTAGGTTATATAAATTTAGGACAACCATCAACAACACTTTCTGGTGGAGAGGCACAACGAGTAAAATTAGCTGCCGAATTAGCTAAACGACAAACAGGAAAAACCTTGTATATTTTAGACGAACCTTCCACAGGTTTGCATTTTGAAGATATTAAAGTATTGTTGGATGTTCTAAATAAATTAGTTGATATAGGTAATACGGTATTGGTGGTAGAACATAATTTAGATATTATTAAAGTAGCAGATTATATTGTAGATGTCGGTCCTGAAGGTGGACAAGAAGGAGGGAGGATTGTGGCAGAAGGAACACCAGAACAATTAGTGAAAAATAAAAAGAGTTATACTGCTAGTTTTTTAAAAGAAGAATTGAATTAATTGGAAAATTTGTTCAAAATGGAATTTATAAAGTGGACTTTAAATAGTTTCATTAACTAAAAGATAAAAAAACATAAATTTGCCGACTTATCAAATAAAAAACATTCATGGGAAATAAAGATTACAACGAAGAACACAATAAAATACACCACGATAAAGATTGGAACGAAATAAAAGCTAACGATTCTTGGGCAATATTTAAAATGATGTCGGAATTGGTAAACGGTTTTGAAACATTAGCAAAAATAGGTCCTTGTGTTAGTATATTTGGTTCGGCACGTACAACTCCCGATAATAAGTATTACAAAATAGCAGAAGAAATTGCCGCTAAATTAGCCGAGAATGGATATGGTGTTATAACAGGAGGTGGTCCAGGAATTATGGAAGCTGGTAATAAGGGGGCATTTAACGTTGAAGGAAAATCAGTAGGATTAAATATAGACTTGCCTTTTGAGCAAAAACACAATGATTATATAGATCTTGATAAATTAATGACTTTTGATTACTTTTTTGTAAGAAAAGTGATGTTTGTAAAATACTCTCAAGGATTTATAGTTTTACCGGGTGGTTTTGGAACATTAGATGAACTTTTTGAAGCAATTACACTAATACAAACTAAAAAAATAGGTAGGTTTCCTATTGTTTTAGTTGGTAAAGATTACTGGCAAGGTTTATTTGAGTGGATAAAAACGGCTGTTTTGTCTGAAAAAAATATTAGTCCGGAAGACTTAAAACTTATTAACATATGCGATACTGCTGATGAAGCGGTTAAGTGTATTATTGATTTTTATAACGATTATTTGCTTCGTCCCAACTTCTAATTTATTAACATTTCTAAGTTGAAAAAACAAAGATTTTCCTAAGAATTCTTTTAAAGAATAAGCTATGTTTGTTTTGTCTAAAGTTATACTTTTTGTTAATAACTCTAGAAAAAAATTAGGAATATCAATTTTTTGTTATATTTTTATTGCCTGAATCGCAATAAATTATAAGTTATGATTAGAAAAATTACATTTTTTGCTGCATTAATTTCATGTGTAATCTCACAGAAATCCCTTGCTCAGAGCGAGCCAAAGGGTGATGGGTTAAAATATATTCCTTCTATTGGAGCTAATTTTGGAACACTCTCTTACATGGGGAATTTACAAGGTTCAAAAGGTTCTTCTGTTTTTACTTATTGGAGACCTGTTTATGGGGTTTATCTAGAAAAGAAAATAGGAAGCTTTGTAGGCATTACTGCTAATGGAATGTTTGGAACTGTTTCTAAAAGTCAGTTAGATGATGAGGTTTTTCATAATTTTGAAACTAAAGTTACTAATTTTGATTTAAACCTATTACTAGATTTTGATAATGGAAAAATTGTAAATGAAAATTCAGTTTTTTCGCCATTTATTTCTGTTGGTTTTGGATACTTAATGTTCAATCCTAAAGGAGATTTGTTTGATGCAAATGGTAATTTTTATCATCATTGGAGTGATGGGACATTAAGAGATGTTCCAGAGAATATGCCAGGTTCAGATACTTCTTCAATGTTTTTAACAAGAGATCATAAATATGAATCTACGTTAAAAGACTCTACTAATAATTACCCTAAAACAGCATTTACAATTCCATTGAGATTTGGATTGAAATTTAAACTTTCTCCACATTTACATGCCAGAGCTACAGTTGCATATATTTTAACAACAACAGAATATTTAGATAATTTAAGTGGAGGAGGAAGTGATAAAATGTTTCAAACTTCTTTTGGGTTACAGTATAATTTTGCAGGAGCTTCAGCTGCTGACGATAAATATAAAGATTTCGACTTTTCTAAATTAGATAAAGAAGATAGTGATGGAGATGGAGTAGTTGACTTAAATGATAAATGTCCGGGAACAAAATCGGGAATTACAGTAGATGCTACCGGATGTGCTCTAGATAGTGATAAAGATGGTGTTCCGGATTATTTAGATAAAGAACCTAACACACCAGCAGGAACGTTGGTAAACAAAGATGGAGTTACACTAACAGATGCTATGATTGCTGAAGAACATGCTATGAAAGATTCTGTAATTACTGAATACAAAACATTTAAAGCAGAAGACTTGTCTGATGAGGAAATGAAAGAAATACAAGCTTTATACGAGCAAAATAAAGGAGGTCAAATAGGTCAAACTAATATGCCTGCTAAATTTGTTCCGTTAGATACAGATAAAGACAAGTATCTATCAGCAAAAGAAATTACAAATGCAATCGACCAGTTTTTTGAAGGAGAGAATGATCTTACAGCAAAAGATTTAAATGAGTTGATTGATTTTTATTTTCAGCAATAATCTAAAAATAATATAAAATGATTAAACAGTTATTTCTAATAGTAAATTTTGTAAGTATCTTTTTTTACCAACTATTTTTCACTTCAGATGTAACTGTTAAACAAAATATGCCTGCTTCCATACAACCTAATGGTGAAGTAGAGGTAGAGCTTGTAATCACAAAAGCTGATATTGCCGGTTTTGCAAAAATACAACAAGAAATTCCTGAAGGTTTTGTTGTAGAACCCATAGAGACTGCAGGAGCAACCTTTTCATTTAAGGAGCAAAAACTTAAGTTGATATGGATGGCATTACCTCAAAATAGTGAATTTTCTATAAGGTATAAACTTAAAAACGTTTCTCATTCTTCTGGAAAATATACTATTACCGGTAAGTTTTCTTATATAGCCGATAATGAAAGAATGAATGTTGATATTCCAACATCAAATATTACTGTATCTACAGAAGAGTTGGTAACAGAAGAAACCGAATCATCTTCTAATACAGAAGATGAAGAAAGTCGTTTGCCAGCTTCAAATAATACAGAAACATCCTTATCTGCATCTAGAAATATTGATAATGTTGGTGATAATAAGTTTAAAGTAACACTTAATATCAACAAAGAAAACGTAGAAGGTTTTGCTAAATTATCAGAGTTTATACCAGTTGGATTTATTGCATCGAACAACAACTCAGCAGGAGGCGTTTTTTCTGTTGAAAATAATGAAGTAAAAGTACTTTGGTTATCAGTTCCAACAGAAAATAGTTTTGAAGTAAGTTATTTTATTGAAAGTACTTCAGCTTCGGGGATGCAAGAAATAACAGGAGTTTTATCTTATTTAAAAGGAGAAGAAACGCAAAAGCATCAAATAGTGGCAACAAACTTTTCTGTTGCTGGTGAAAGTTTAGCTTCAAATGATACCGAGGATAAAGAGGTTGAAGAAACAAGTCTTCAAAATAAGGTGGATAATAAAGTAGAGGAAGATATTGAAGATGACCTAGTAGTAGATAATACCGAAGAAAAAACAAAAAGAACTACCCCTGTAACCAATACACCTGCTCCAGAAAAGAATGTTATATATAAAGTACAAGTAGGAGCTTTTAGAGAAGGTATAACTATAGAAAGATATCAAAAGAAATTTAAACTAAACGACCAAATTAATTTAGAAAATCATCAAGGATGGACAAAGTTAATTACAGGTAGTTTTTCTGAATATAAATCAGCAAGAGACAAACGTAACAATTTGAGAAGTAAAGTAAAAACTGCTTTTGTTACTGCCTATAATCAAGGAGAAAGAATTACAGTACAAGAGGCTTTAATGATTACAAATCAAAAATGGGTGCAATAAATTCCCCTTTTTAGACTTAATTGTATCTTTATTTCCCTATATTCGTATTACATTTCGTTAAGTAAAAGAATGAATAAGTATAGTTTTGTTTTTGTATGTATGTTATTGATTGGCTCTTTGCAAATTTTTGCTCAGAGCGATTCTACATCTATAACACCTTCTAAACTTCCGGAAACTACTAAACCTTTATCTTCTATTAATCCTTTTTCACCTACAATAGGGTTGGGGGTTGGCAACTTTAAATTCTATGGCGATGTTTTAGATGCTAATGTTGGTACACCTTTTATCAGTAATCTTGCTTATGATTTACATATCAAGCAACGATTAAATCATTATTTAGCGCTTAAATTTTATGTGCTATTCGGAAAAGTTAGTGCTAATGAGCGTTCGTTAGATAGGAACTTAAATTTTGAATCAAGACTTTCTGTTGGCGGTTTTGCTTTAATGTATGATTTCGGTAATTTTTTGCCTAAAAAGCGTTCACTAAGTCCATTTCTATCTTTAGGTATTGAATCTGTTGAGTTTCATTCTAAAACAGATTTGTATGATGAGTTTGGAAATAGATATAATTATTGGTCAGACGGTTCAATAAGAAACATATCGCAAGATGATCCAAATGCTAAAGAAGCAATAGTTATTCAAAGAGACTATGTTTTTGAGACAGACATTAGAGAATCTGATTTTGATGGTTTAGGAAAATATCCGGAAAGAACTTTTGCCATACCATTTGGTGGTGGTGTAATTATGCATGCAACAGAAAATATTGATTTTACTTTAGGTTTTATTATGCACTTTACTTTTTCCGACTTGGTAGATGGAGTTGTAGCAGAAAGTGAAGGAGATAGAATTGGTAGTCAACCGGGCAATGGTTCCAATGATAAATTTTTGATGAGCTCATTTTCTATTAGTTATAATTTCTTGAAACATCAAAAAAATTATGAGATTAAAGACTTTGATGCTCCAATAGACTACCTAGCGTATGATATGGATGATGAAGATGGTGATGGGGTAATTGATTTTATGGATGAATGTGCTTGGACTCCACCAGGAGTTGAGGTTGATGAAAAAGGTTGTCCGTTAGATATGGATAAGGATTTTGTTCCGAACTATAAAGATGATGAATTGGAATCTAGACCAAATGCTTTTGTAACACCAGCGGGAGTTGAAATGACTGATGATATGATAAAAGATGCTTATTTAAGATATATGGATACCACAGGAGCATTTGCTACTATTGAAAATAGATCAATAACAGCTGGTGAAAAATCTAAAATACAACCTAAAAAATACAAAATTCAGTTAGGAAGATTTACAGAGGCAATAGATGCTGCTTTAGTTGATAAGTTCTTAAGTGTTTCAGACGTAGATATTCAAGAAAAAGATGGAGAAACAATTATTACCGTTGGAGATTACATGAGCTTGAATGAAGCTGTACAAAGAAAAGCAAGTTTAACAAGAGATGGTTTTGATGCTGCTATTGTAGTTGAAGAAACTAAAGACGGAAAATTAGTTTCTGTTGGTGATGAGGCTAATAATATGGCGGTTGGTGATGAGTTTGCTAGTATGGATAATACCGATAAAGTTGTGTTTAGGGTTCAGCTAGGAGCGTTCTCTAAAAAACAACCTAAAGAACAGTTTAATAAATTAGATGGTGTAATTGAATTAAAAGCTGATGATGGGTTATATAAATATTTAGCTCCAGGGGCTTATACGACTATTGAAGAAGCTGCTAAACAAAAAATTAATTTGGCCTTAGATAATGGTATTAAAGATGCATTTGTGGTTGCTTATCAGGGTGGAAAAAGAATTACGCTAAAACAAGCTGGAGTTCTTTCTGCAGCTCAGGAAAGTATTAAACCAAATGCTAAGACCTACGATAAAAACAAAATTGTATTTAAAATACAAATAGGTTCTTACAAAAATCAATTACCTGTAGAAGTGCTTACTAAGTTTATGTCTATAAAGGGAGTGGAGCAAACTCAAATTGAAAATGACTTAACAAGATATACAACAGGTACATTTAAAACGTATGATGAAGCTCAGGCTTATAAAACTACTATAACTGAAGAAAAAGGTATTAAAGGAGCCTTTGTAATTGCTCTGCATGGAGATGAATTAATTCCAGTAAATCAAGCAAGAGAGTTATTAGGAGAATAATTTAAAATTTAGCCTCTATATTTTTCTAATTGTTTAACAACTTTTGCAGGATTACCTGCTAACAGTTGATTTCCTTCTGGAAAAGAATCTCTAACAACTGCACCTGCTGCAACAACAGTATGTTCACCCAACTCTACACCAGGAAGTATAACACAATTGGTAGTTAGTAAACAGTTTTTGCGAATAATTATAGGTTGTTCAGTTATGTATTTATTATAGTCGTTTACATCATGGTTCTGACTAATAAGAGAAACCCTAGGACCTAACCAAACATTTTCTTCCATAATTATTCCATTTCTCCCATCTAAATAACATCCAATAGCTGTTCCAGGTGCTTTACTGATATATTGAATTTTTTCAGGACATTTTACAATAGAAGTTGGATGAACAGGCCAAGGTACATTTTTGTTATAACCAAAAAGTTTTTGATTTACTCCCATTTTAAAAAAATAATAGGTATAATAATACTCGTCTTTAATCTTTGGAAATAATATTTTCATTCCAAGTTTAATAAAGGGTTGAGCTATTTTTTTCAAACTATTTTTCATCTAAAAATCATTCAACTTTTTGTTGCTGATATTCTACAGCCTTAACGTCTTTAATTTGGTTAAAGTATATTAAAACACTATATTTTCTAGCGTTAGGATGTCTATATATTTCTTCAAAACTTTCGTCATTTCTATTTCTAAATTCAACAATATCTACCCTAAGCATATTATCAATAACTTCAGAAAAATACAAAATCATATCCGAAGTTGGTTGAGTAGAATATTGGTATAATGCTAAATCTGTTCTTATAGAATGTGAGGAAAATCCAATCTTGTATTTATTTATATTAGCAGTAAGTTGGGTATTTATAGTATCGCTTGTCAGTTTTTCCGGTTCGGTTAAAAATGGAGATAATCCCAATGGAATAATGGTTGGAGAAACAGTAAACAGAAATAAATCTTTTTTATAGTCGAAATACTTGTCGTAGTATTTTCGTTCTTTTTTTGTTTTGGTAAACTGAATTTTAATTCTATTTCTGATATAATAATTTCTTGCTAAATAGGTAATGGCGCTTAAGTAAAAAGTATCAATTTCCTGTATCTGAATAGTTGTATCAATAATTAAGCTATTATTAGTAGGTTGTGGAACAATACTATCATTTGTTGTTGAATTATTATTTCTAATTTTAACGAAATCGAACATGCCTGTAAAATAAAGATTAGGATATTTGGTAATGTATTTTCCTCCATCAGTATTTAAACATTTCCATCTTCCCGATTTCTTTCCATTTTTATATCTTCCATAACATTTTAAATATCGGTAAGCCCAATATTTATGTTTTATACCTTCCTTATAAATACCTTTTATAGCTACTTCTCCTGTTTTATCATAAAAAGTCCATTCACCATTAAGTTTATTATTAGCATAAACAGTTTTTACCATTAAACCTCCAGAAGGATAATAAGCTTTATATAAACCGTTTTGATAATTGCTAGTGTAATTTTTCTCAATAGCTATTTGACTGGTATCATTAGCAAAAACAGCTATAACTTTAGAGAAAACACCTTTTGTTAACGTATCAGTATAAATTACATCATAGGTAACAAAATTGGTATCAATTTGAATAGTTTCTGTCACCACATTCTGAGCTTTCATAGAAAAGCATATGAAGGTAAAAGTAAGAAAGAAAATTTTTTTTTTTAGCATGGTAATTATTGAGTTATGCATTTGCATTTTCTACTCGTTCGTATTTTTCAATCATCTCAAAAACTTTATTTACCATATTCTTAGATCCCATTAAAGCAGGAACTCTTTGGTGTAAAGAAGTTGGTTTAATATCCATAATTCTTTCTTTACCTGTAGAAGCAATTCCACCTGCTTGCTCAACAATAAAAGCCATAGGGTTACATTCGTAAATTAAACGCAATTTACCATCTGGAGAACCGGCTGTTGCTGGGTAGCAAAAAACACCACCTTTTATGAGATTTCGGTGAACATCAGCAACCATTGAAGCAATATACCTGCAAGAATATGGTCTGCCTGTTGAAGCATCTTCTTCTTTAACCCAATCGCAATATTTTTGAAGTCCTTTAGAAAAAGTATTGTAATTTCCTTCATTAAAAGAGTATAGCCTTCCATCATCAGGAGATTTTATATCGGGGTGTGAAAGACAAAATTCACCTATGGATGGATCTAATGTAAAACCATTAACACCTTTACCTGTGGTATAAACCAACATGGTAGAAGAACCATAAATAACATATCCGGCAGCAACTTGTTTGTTTCCTTCTTGTAAAAAATCTCCTAATTGGGCAGGACCATCTTTACTAACTCTTCTGTAAATGGAAAAAATAGTTCCTATAGACACATTAACATCAATATTAGAAGAACCATCTAATGGGTCAAAAGCAACTACATACTTCCCTTTTTGAGAAATTTCATTATCAAAAGCCATGAAATTATCATTTTCTTCAGAAGCTATCCCACAAACTTCACCACCATATCTAAATGCATTGATGAATTGATTATCAGCATAAACATCTAATTTTTGTTGATCTTCTCCCTGAATATTTTCACTGCCCGCTTTTCCTAAAATATTACCTAACCCTGCTCTTCTAACTTCTTTATTAATGATTTTAGACGCTACACCTATATCATTTAATAATCGGGTTAACTCTCCTGAAGCATAAGGGAAATCAGCTTGTCTTTCTAAAATAAATTCGTTGAGGGTTGTAAAATTAGTCATAATACTATTTTTTCTAAATTGGACTTTTAAAAACTTCATTACAAAGAAATGAAATTATCGTGAATTAACTCAGTTTTACTACTTTTGTTTTATGGAAATCACAATCAGAAAAGCTACAAAAAATGACCTGCCGGAAGTATTAAATCTAATTAAAGAATTAGCACTTTTTGAGAAACAGCCGCAAGAAGTTACCATTACACTTAAACAATTAGAAGAAGATGGTTTTAGAAATCATCCGTTATATTGGATAATTTTAGCAGAAAATAACAATGAAATTGTAGGCATGTCTTTTTATTATATTCGCTACTCTACATGGAAAGGCAGGTGTTTGTATTTAGAAGATTTGGTAGTAAAAGAAGCATATAAGCAAAAAGGAATTGGTTCTTTACTTTTTAAATCTACTTTAGATGCAGCCAAAGAAATGAATGCTAAACTAATGACTTGGCAAGTGTTAGACTGGAATGAACCTGCTATCGAATTTTATAAAAAGTTTAATGCAGAATTGGATGAGGAATGGTTAAATGGAAAAATAAGATTGTAAAATTAAAATAAATAAATGTTGAAAGTATTTAAGTTTGGTGGAGCTTCTGTTAAAGATGCTCAGGCGGTAAAAAATGTAGGAAAAGTTATCCAGTTATATAATGAACCGCTTGTAGTGGTTATATCAGCCATGGGAAAGACTACCAATGCATTAGAAAAATTGGTGAATGCTTATTACTTTAAAGAAAATGATGTAAATGTGTTGTTGGAAAAAGTAAAACAATTTCATTTTGGTATAATGAATGAACTTTTTGAGAATAAAAACCATCAAATATTTACAGATATACATAATACTTTTGTAGAAATAGAGTGGGAGATAGAAGAAGAACCACAAAGAACTTATGATTACGTGTATGACCAAATTGTTTCTGTTGGTGAATTACTTTCTACAAAAATAGTTAGTGCATATCTTAATGAGATAAATATTAATAATCATTGGATAGATGCCAGAGCTTTAATTCAAACAGACAATACTTACAGAAAGGCTAATATAGATTGGAAGCTTACTACTGAATTGGTTCAATCTTCTATACCGAAAGTAATTACAACAGATAATAAGTATGTAATAACTCAAGGATTTATTGGAGCTAGCTCAGAGAACTTTACTACTACATTAGGGAGAGAGGGTTCAGACTTTTCGGCAGCTATTTTAGCACATTGTTTAGGAGCAGAAAGTGTAACTATTTGGAAAGATGTTCCCGGAATGTTAAATGCCGATCCGAAATGGTTTGATGATACCCAACAGTTAGAACACATATCCTATTATGAAGCGGTAGAGTTAGCTTATTATGGAGCCACGGTAATTCATCCAAAAACCATTAAACCGCTTCAGAATAAAAAAATTCCGTTGTATGTAAAATCTTTTTTAGAACCAGCACTTAAAGGAACATTAATAGATGAGCATACAGAAGGTGATAAATTAATACCTTCATTTATATTTAAAATGGATCAAGTATTGATTTCTATATCTGCCAAAGATTATTCTTTTATTGTAGAGGATAACTTAAGTCAGATATTCAGTCAACTTTCAGCACATAATATTACAGTAAATTTGATGCAAAATGCTGCCATAAGTTTTTCTATTTGTATAGACTTTAGTCCATTTACCACGATGAAATTTATTGAGGAATTACAGCAAGATTATCATGTGTTATACAATAAAAGTTTAGAGCTAGTTACTGTTCGTCATTATGATGAAGCTACTATTAAAAGAGTTATTGCCAATAAAAATATTTTAGTGGAACAAAAAAGTAGAAATACAGCTCGTTTTGTAATGAAATAAAAAAACCTCATTGTGAAACAATGAGGTTTTAGTAAAATTTTTACGATGATGTAATTAGGTTTGCATTCCTCCGCAAACATTTATTACTTGTCCGTTAACATAAGAAGATAAATCGGAAGCTAAGAAAAGTGCTGCATTAGCAACATCTTCCGGTTTTCCAGGTCTTTTCATAGGGATATCTTCAATCCATCCTTTCATTATGGTTTCATCTAACTGAGCAGTCATTTCTGTTTCAATAAAACCGGGAGCAATAGCATTGCTTCTAATATTTCTTGAACCAATTTCCTGAGCGATAGATTTAGTAAAACCAATAATTCCTGCTTTTGAAGCAGCATAGTTAGATTGTCCTGCGTTTCCTTCAATACCTACAACAGAACTCATGTTAATAATAGAACCGTATCGTTGTTTTAATAAGGTCTTTAAAGCGCATTTGGTAATGTTGAATACAGATTTGAGGTTGACATTCATTACTTCATCCCAATTTTCTTCTGTCATTCTCATTAATAAACCATCTCTTGTAATTCCTGCATTGTTTACAATAGCATCAATTTTGCCAAAATCAGCTACAACTTGGTCTATAAAAACTTCTGCATCACTATAAATAGCAGCATTAGATTTATAACTTTTTACTTTAACGCCATAAGCAGTTAATTCATCAACCACTTTTTTAGCTTGTTCATCTGAAGAAACATAAGTGAATGCGATATTAGCTCCATTTTGAGCAAAAACTTCAGCTATTCCTTTTCCAATTCCTCTGGTAGCACCTGTAATTATAGCAACTTTTCCTTCTAATAATTTCATAATATCTAAATTTATGAGTTATGCATTAACCTTCATTAATTCAGCCATGGTTTGACCTATATCTGCAGGAGAGTCAACTACAGTAATACCACAATCTCTCATAATTTTCTTTTTAGCTTTAGCAGTATCTTCTTCACCACCAACAATAGCACCAGCATGTCCCATTGTTCTTCCTGCTGGAGCAGTTTCTCCGGCAATAAAACCTACAACAGGTTTATTACCATTTGCTTTAATCCACTTAGCAGCGTTAGCTTCTAAATTTCCGCCTATTTCTCCAATCATTACAATTCCTTCAGTTTCAGGGTCATTCATAAATAATTCTATAGCTTCTTGAGTAGTTGTTCCAATAATTGGATCTCCGCCAATACCAATAGCAGTTGATATACCTAAACCTGCTTTTACCACTTGGTCGGCAGCTTCGTAAGTTAATGTTCCTGATTTTGAAACAATACCTATTTTTCCTGATTTAAAAATAAAACCTGGCATAATTCCTACTTTAGCACCATCTGGTGTAATAATTCCAGGACAATTTGGTCCTATTAAACGTGCATTAGCAGATTTTAAGTATTCTTTTACGGGAATCATATCTTTTACAGGAATTCCTTCAGTAATACAAACAATTACTTTTATACCTGCATCAGCAGCTTCAATAATTGCATCGGCAGCAAAAGCCGGTGGTACAAAAATAATAGAAACATCAGCTCCTGTAACTTTTACAGCATCTTCTACAGTGTTAAATACAGGCTTGTCTAAATGATTTTGACCACCTTTACCAGGAGTAACTCCACCAACAACGTTAGTACCATATTCTATCATTTGACTTGCATGAAAAGTACCTTCAGTACCTGTAAATCCTTGAACTATTATCTTTGAATTTTTGTTTACTAATACACTCATATTTTTATATTTTCTCAGTTTATTTTTTTGTGAGTTCAAAAGTAGAATTTAAAACTGAAACATACAATAACTTTTTTTAAGTTATTCAACAAACTAATGTTTTGTTTGAATAATTATCGCTTGTAAAATATATAATCAGTTATTAATGGAGTAATGCCGCTATGCTTTAAGTCGGAAATGATTTGTCCTTTATGATGACTGAAATGATTTGCAATGTGAAATAGTATTTGCTCGATAGAGTTATTAAATTCATTACCTTTTGAATTAGAATAAGGAATTATTTCGTTCAGTTTATATTCATTTATAATTTCCAAAGTATCTTTAAAGTTATTAATATCAATTTTTATACATTGAGGAAGCGAGTGAACTTGATGTACATCCAATTTTTCCGTATTTGTGATTCGAGCATTCCAAATTTGGTGTGCATTTATTGTGTGAGAAAAAAGAGGGATTACTTTTTCTGAAAGTATATTTTTATTTTCAATCATTTGTTGTCCTAGTTTTTGATTGAAGTAATGGTGATATTCAAAAATATCTTTAAAAAATGCTTTCATAACATAATATATAATTGATAAATAGAATTTTATATAGATGTGTCAGCACTTGTTATAGTTTGAAAAGTCGGGGTGAGAGGATTCGAACCTCCGATCTCGCGCCCCCCAGACGCGCACTTTAACCGGACTAAGCTACACCCCGAATAATTTTGAGCAAAAATAATAAAAAAGCGTATTGAATATAGTTTGTAAAAAAATAATATCTAATCACTTCATTTTAATTTTTTATTTTTACCAATTATCAACTAAAAACTAGTTATTTGCCTAAATATACTCATCCATATTTATTAATACAAGTGTTTTTGTGGAGTTTTTTCTTCATCTCAACCGCTTATTTTAATAGGTATGCAGCAGATGATTTTTATTTTCTTACTGAAATAAAAAATAAAAGTGTAGTTGAAGTTTTTAATCATTTACAGTTTAATTGGCACGGAAGGTTTGCATCTAATTTATTAATAGCTTCTTTGCTACCTTTTACTAAAATTCCTTATTTTTTAATGGTTTTTAATTTAACTTCTTGCCTGCTGTTATATATAGCTATTACTCGTCTTACCAAAAATGCAGCAAATTTTTATGATATTAATTTAAGGAATAAGTGGCTACTTGCTTTTTTGGCTATGACTGTATTTTTCTTTCTAACACTTTTTCCTAATGATGTTTGGTTTTGGTTTACAGGTTCGATAGTCTACTTATACAGCACTATTGCTTTATTTTTTTTGTTAGGTGTGTTTTTTAAAAAAGAAAAAAACAGTGGAGATTATTTTTTATTGATTATATCTTCTATTTTTATAAGCGGATCTAACGAACCAATGATACTTATTTTGTTATTGTTTTTAGTGGTGTTTGCAGTAAAACAACCATTACAATTTAAAGTACAGTTACCTTATCTACTATCTGCTGTATTGCTTTTTTCAGGTTTGTGTGTGATATTTTTTAGCTCAGGAACTGCTTTAAGAGATGAACTCACACCAAGTTTGCCATGGACAAAGGTAATACTATTTACAGCCTACGCCACGGTAAAAAGTTTGCTGTTTAAACTTCATTATACTTTTATACCTGCCATTTTACTGGCTTTCCCATTTTATATATTAGGTGCAATTGCTCAATTTAAATCAGTGAATTTTCGTCCTGTAAGAGAGTTGCTGTATTCCTTATTACTTATCGTTTCCATTGTAATTATCAATCAGCTTATTGTGGTAATTCCTTTAGGGGCACTTCCTCCCGATAGAGCTACAATGGTTGCTTCCGTATTAATATTAATCTTGTTAATTAGGTATTTATTTTTATTAGGAAATGAAATTAATATTTCAGAAAAGTTGAAAAAAAATATTTTAGCAATAAATACAATAGGTGTTTTGGTGTTTGTTGTAGTTACCTTTCAAATCCATAACAACTATGCAACAGCTTATGATAAGCGTATGGACGAACTAGCAAAAATGAAAGCAAGCATCACTCATCAACACTCTATTTATTTAAAACCATTGCCTTATTCGGGATATTTGCCATCAGCAGAAATAACTACCGATACTACCCATTTTTTAAATGTAGATTTAAAAAGACATTTTAAGTTGAATAATGCCTTAATTTTGGAGGAATAAAAACTATCTATTTAATATGAGTCAAGTTTCTGAAATAAAACTCAACGCTTTTGCATTAGCAGATTTACCACAAATAGCCGAGCAGCTTTTGTCAGCTATAGGAAAGCATAAAATCATTACTTTTTATGGAGAAATGGGAGCAGGGAAAACTACTTTAATTAAGCAACTGTGCAAAACATTAAAAGTCATGGATACCATTCAAAGTCCTACTTTTTCTATTGTTAATGAATACCTTACAGAAGACAATCAACAAATTTATCATTTTGATTTTTATAGGATTAAAGAAGAGGAAGAAGCCTTAGACTTTGGTGTGGAAGAATATTTTTATAGTGGGAATTATTGTTTTATAGAATGGCCCGAAAAAATTCCTAACCTTATTCCTGAAAAAGCAGTAAAAGTCTTCATAACATTAACTGAAGACAATAAAAGATTAATAACAATTTTGTATTAATAAATGTTTTGTTTTTAGCTAGTAAAGTGCTTGCTAATTAATAAATTTGTAACTGTTCATTAAGAAAAAATATTAAGGATATGCCAACATCAGATGATTTACTGAAATCTTTAGCCCACGGTTTTATGCCTCAAGAAGAAATGCTTGAAGTGGCTCGTAAAAAAAGTAGTTTACAAATAGGAATCCCCAAAGAAACTTCTATACAAGAAAAGAGAATCCCTTTAGTTCCTGATGCTGTGGCATTGTTAGTAAACAACGGACATGAAGTTATTATTGAAACAGGAGCCGGAGAAGGTTGTAGTTTTAGCGATAAAGATTATAGTGAAGCAGGCGCTCAAATTGTTTATGGTACCGAAGAGGTGTATAAAGCGAACATGATTCTTAAAGTTGAACCGCCAACTTTGGAAGAAATTGATATGATGCAAAATGGACAATTATTAATTTCAGCTTTGCAGTTACCAATTCAGCCAAAAGATTTTCTTAAAAAATTAATTTCTAAAAAAATTACTGCTGTAGCTTTTGATTTTATTAAAGATCCAGATGGAATTTTACCTATAGTTACTGCTATGAGTGAAATTGCAGGAAATACAGCTATCCTTATTGCTGCCGAATATTTAAGTAACCAAAGAAATGGTCAAGGACAAATGTTTGGAGGAATTTCTGGTGTTTCTCCAACAGAAGTTGTAATTCTTGGAGCAGGAACAGTAGGAGAGTTTGCTGCTAGAACTGCAGTTGGTTTAGGAGCTTCAGTAAAAGTTTTTGATAACAATATTCATAAATTAAGAAGGTTGCAAACAGCGGTCGGACAAAGACTACAAACATCTATTGTTCAGCCTAAAGTATTATTAAAAGCACTAAAATCAGCCGATGTGGTTATAGGAGCAATTAGTAGTAAAATTGGTAGAGCTCCAATAATTGTTACCGAAGAAATGGTAAAATGCATGAAAGATTATTCTGTAATTGTGGATGTAAGTATTGATAAAGGAGGTTGTATAGAAACTTCTGAAATAACTAGCCATCAAGCACCTGTTTTTGCTAAACACGGAGTGATACATTATTGTGTGCCAAATATTGCTTCAAGAGTTGCTAGAACAGCTTCTTATGCACTAAGTAATGTTATTGCTCCAACAATTTTAGATACAGGAGAATTTGGTGGAATAGAGGCTATGATTCGTTCTTATGTAGGCATTCAAAATGGAGTATATATTTACAAAGGAATATTAACCAATAAATATTTAGCAGAAACATTTAACATGCCTTATAAAGACATTAACTTGTTGTTAATGGCAATGTAAGTTGTTAATATTATCAAATTTAAAAAATGGATAAATTTATACATAGGTTAAAGTATTATTTAATAGGATTCGGATTAGGATGCGTAATGGTTTATGCCATTTTTTATACAGGAGATGATGCGCGTTCTTCTTGGTTGCCCGAAGGCAGAGTGCTAGAGTTTATTGAAGAAACAGAATTGGTTGTAATGAATAAATACATAACTTGTACACTTGAGTGCAACAATATTGCTCTAGAAGATTTCGATAAAACTTTTTTCCAAAAGGCTAAAGTTAATTTTTCGGAAAGTTCAACAACAAGAGAGCCTTGTCCTGAATATCAAATAGAAGGAAAATTAGCTGATGGAAGAGAAGTTATCCTCTTGATAGAAACGTGCGAACCTAGAAGGTTATCTACCGCAGAAGAAAAAGAAGACATTGCAACACTTGTAAATATTTCCTTTGAAGGATTAAAACGAGATTGCCTTTGCGAATAAACTTGTAATTAAATTGCAAGAACACACCTTAAAATTAACTGAATGAGCATTACTCTTATTATTATCATAATTACCGTTATTGTATCTTTTTCTGCCAATAGTAATACTCAGCTCTATCACAAACTACTTTTTAATCCCTATTTAGTTTATAATAATAAAGAATGGTATCGTTTGTTTACACATGCTTTTATTCATGATAAACAAAATATTTTTCACCTTATCTTTAATATGTATGTATTATACAGTTTTGGAGAGATTGTAGAAACTATTTTAATAAACGAAATGGGAACGATGGGAATTGTTTACTACTTGTTTATTTATATTGGTGGAATTGCAGTAGCATCATTACCGGCATTAGCCCGACATAAAAATAATTACGGTTACAATTCTGTAGGAGCCTCAGGAGCTGTCTCGGCAGTATTGTTTGCTGCTATAGCATTTATGCCTTTTACAGGAGGGATAGGAATTATCTTTTTGCCTTTTACTATTAATCCATTATTGTTTGGAGTACTTTATTTAGCTTATGAAATTTACATGGACAAAAAAAGTAGTGATAATGTGGCTCATGATGCTCATACTTGGGGAGCAGTGTTCGGGTTTTTGTTTACATTAATTTTTGTTCCAGGTGCTTTTATGAATTTTATAGGTCAATTAATGAATGCTCTAAACTTTTAAACTATTAACCTCATGCGTAAAGTTATTTTTTTAGATAGAGACGGAGTAATAAATAAAGAAAGAGGAGCATATACTTTTAAAATAACTGATTTTGAAATAAATGAAGGAGTGGTTGATTTTTTAAAATTGGCTCAAGAAAAAGGGTTTGAATTTATTGTAATTACCAATCAGGGAGGAATTTCTAAAGGAATATATAACAAAAATGATGTACATCTCGTACACGCCCACATGTTAACTCAATTCAAAAAAGAAGGAATTACTATTTTAGAGATTTATTATTGTCCGCATCATTCTGATGTAGAACGATGTATATGTCGCAAGCCTGATTCATTACTATTAGAAAAAGCCATAGCACGTTTTAATGTTGATAAAACTGTATCTTTTATGATTGGTGATAGTCAGCGAGATATTGATGCAGCAACTAAAGTAGGAGTGAAATCTTTTAAAATTGAGCCAAACACCAACCTAAAACAACTTAAAAACTACTTGTTTTGATAGAAAAACGCTACATAAATTATGATGGTTTTTTATATGAAGAAGAAGAGAAGGTATTTACAATAGACAACAGAGCATTTAAGTATGGCGATGCTGTTTTTGAAACCATTAGAGTAATTAACGGAGTTCCCGTTTTTGTTAAAGATCATTTTGCCCGTCTTAAAAAAGGAATGGATTTACTTAGGATGAATGCTATTTCGCTTACTTTTGAAGAACTGCACGAGCAGGTTTTACATTTAATTAAAAAGAACAACATAATAAAGGGAGGTAGGGTAAGAATTACGGTGTTTAGAGTTGGAGAAGGTCTTTACACTCCAAAAAACGATACAAAATCTTATGTAATAGAAGCAATACCCATTTCCAAAAATTTATATGAACTTAATAAAAAAGGATTATCAATAGATTTGTATTCAGATATTAGAATACATCCAACAGTATTAACTCAAATAAAAACTACCAACAAAATTCCTAATGTGCTTACCGGAATTTATAAAACAGAAAATAATTTAGATGATTGTTTAATGGTGAACCAAGATAATCACATTGTTGAAGCTATTAGTTCCAATGTATTTTTATATAAAAATAATACACTTTATACTCCGTCACTTTCTGAAGGCTGTATAGATGGAATTACCAGAAAACATATTATAGAAGTAGCTCAAATTATGGGTATAAATGTAATAGAAGGAACAGTTACAGGGAGCATGTTGTTACAAGCAGATGAATTATTTTTAACCAATTCTATTGCAGGAATAAAATGGGTAGCTTACTATAAAAGCAAACAATATATCAATGAAGCTACAATAGAAATATTGAAAAAATTTAATGAAGTGCTAAGTTAATTTTGTTCTTTATTAAAAAATAATTCCAACTAAATTTTATAGTTTAACATTTAATATGCTTTCTTACTCCGTATGTTTATTTTTGTTGTAATGAAATATAGTTTTATGCAAGAATTAATAGTTAAGATAAAAGAGCAAGAAAAAATTGCCAACCAATTAGAAGTAAATCTATCCGATAGAAAGCAATTGCTTGATAAAGTAAGTACGTTTGCTAATCAATTTATAGAAGAATTACCCAATTCTACTTCTTTTACTGCAACAACAAAAGCAAGTGATAAATTAGCAATTAAAACACCAATAAGTATTGAAGCACTTATAAAGCTGTACCAATCAGAAGTTATAGATACGGGAATTAAAGCAGCATCTGGCGGACATGTTGGGTACATTCCCGGAGGGGGAATTTACACTGCTGCCTTGGGCGATTTTTTAGCCGCCATTTCTAATGAATATGCAGGAGTTTTTTATGCTTCACCGGGAGCAGTTACTATAGAAAACGAAGTGATTAATTGGTTGAAAGATGTATTTTCTTTTCCTAAAACTGCGGTGGGTAATTTGGCTTCAGGAGGTTCTATCTCTAATTTAATTGCTTTAGCTGCTGCTCGAGATAAACATCAAATTAAAAATGAAAAAATTACTAAAAGTGTAGTTTATTTAAGTGCTCAGGTACATCATTGTATTCAAAAAGCACTAAAAATTATTGGGTTGGAAGATGTCATTATTCGTTATATTGACTTAGATGAAAACCACAAGATAAATACAGCAATATTAGAGCAATTAATAAAAACAGATAAATCTAATGGGTTACGACCATTTTTGGTAATTGCCTCAGCAGGAACAACAGACACAGGAGCTATTGATCCATTAGCAGAAATCGGAAATATTGCTCATCAACATAATTTATGGTTTCATGTAGATGCTGCCTATGGTGGTTTCTTCGTGATGACATCTAAAAAGCATTTATTTGAGGGAATGGAAACAGCCGATAGTTTAGTAGTTGATCCACACAAAGGAATGTTTTTACCTTATGGATTAGGCGCTGTTTTGGTAAAAGATAAAGAAGCATTATTACACTCCAATCTTTATACTGCTAATTATATGCAAGATGCTATGGGGGATGAGTTGACTAATAGTCCGGCAAATGTTTCTCCTGAACTGACCAAACATTTTAGAGGGTTACGATTATGGTTGCCCTTGCAATTACATGGTGTAAAACCTTTTATTGCTTGTTTGGAAGAGAAGTTATTGCTTACTACTTATTTTAGAGAGCAATTAGTGGAACAAGGTTTTGAAGTAGGTCCTGAACCCGATTTATCGGTAAGTTATTTTTGGTATCCTGCTAAAGAAAATGCCAATGAATTTAATAAAAAATTAATGGAACACATCCACCAAGATGGCAGCGTGTTTTTGAGCTCTACTGTAGTGAATGAGAAATTTGTAATACGAATGGCAATTTTATCTTTTAGAACCAAATTTGCTACTATAGACAAAGCATTAGCAATGATAAAAAGAAGTTTAGAAAAAACAAAGCAAGAGTTGGGTAAGTAGTTTAGATATTTCACATCCCACAAGCGTAATGTTTAAGGTAGCTGAGGAAGTAGTATTATTTTTTTATTGTAAAAGATGCAGTCAAACCTACACAAAAGTTTCTAGGCAGTTTATGAACGCCAAAAATTGCTCTTGAATGCTCACCTCTTTTTTCCAAAACATTTATAAATAAATCGGAAGCTCCATTCACTACTTTTGGTGAGTCGTCCCATTTCTCTCCTGATTGAAAATAGGCATCAATGTGATTTAGTCCAACAATTTTATCAAAACCTATCTTCTTATTTATTTGTGATAAAACATTTAAAGCACATATTTCCATTGCTTTATATCCTTCATCAGTTGAAATTTCTTCTCCCAATTTTCCTTGATATAAAAACACTTCATTTATTATAGGAAATTGAATTGCGATATATGCAATGTTTTCTCTAATATTTACGGAAACATAACTCCCGCCTGGTGTAGAAACATTAGGAAGTTGATAACCATATTTCTCTAAATTTTCTTCAGGAGTCATTGTCTTCCTTGGCTTTTTTGTTTTTTATAGAATTTTATAATGTTCCAATTTAATGTTTAAGGCAAAGTCTTAATAGTATTTGCTTTATTTAAATCCTGGAACTTTTCTCATCATAAAAGTAAAAACTAAGGCATAAAACAGCCCCATGAAAACCAATCCAAACATGGTCCAGATGGCTTGAAAATAAGGAGATAAATACATGTTTATTCCTAATATTTGGTTAGATAAAAATGCAGTTAATTCCGTTTTGTTCATAGTTGGAGCTTTTTCTTTAGCATCTCCAGCTAATTTTTCAAAAAGCGGTTGTTTTTTTATTTCAAAAAAATCAGCATCAATTTGAGCATAATACACAAAAGTGATAATGGCTACTAATATAGCTAAAAAAGAAGCTGTTCTTGCTCCAGCTTTAAAATCTTCACCAAAAGTGGGAGGGTTGGGGTTGTTTATTTTATTACTTCTTATACCAAAGAAAACTGCCAATAATAAAATTAACATGTAAATATAGATAAGATATCTTTCCATATCTCCATGCTGAGCACCTAACGAAAATATAATTAATTTAACACAAAGTGCTACTAAAGAAAATGTTATGGCTACTTGAAAAGGATTTTTTAACACAGTTTAGAAAATTTTAATTTTAAATTGTGAAGGTTGAGTCTGAACTCAATCTTCACAATTTATAAGTATAGTATTATCCATTCATTGAGGCTAAAAACTCCTCATTGTTCATGGTTTTGTTCATTCTGTCTTTTAAGAAATCCATTGCTTCAACAGGATTCATATCAGCAATATAATTACGTAAAATCCACATACGCTTAGTGATATCAGCTCCCATTAATAGTTCTTCTTGACGAGTACTTGATGAAACAATGTCAATAGCAGGATAAATTCTTCTGTTAGATATTTTTCTGTCTAATTGAAGCTCCATGTTTCCTGTACCTTTAAATTCCTCAAAAATAACTTCATCCATTTTAGAACCTGTTTCGGTAAGTGCTGTAGCAATAATGGTTAGTGAACCACCATTTTCAATATTTCTGGCTGCACCAAAGAATCTTTTTGGTTTTTGTAAGGCATTGGCATCAACACCACCAGAAAGTACTTTCCCTGAAGATGGAGAAACCGTATTGTAAGCTCTTGCTAAACGTGTAATAGAATCTAACAAAATAACTACATCATGTCCACACTCTACCATTCTTTTCGCTTTTTCTAACACCAAGTTAGCTAGTTTTACATGTTTTTCTGCAGGTTCATCAAATGTAGAGGCAACTACTTCAGCATCAACATTTCTTGCCATATCAGTAACCTCCTCAGGACGTTCATCAATTAATAAAATTAACATGTAAACTTCAGGATGATTTTCGGCAATAGCATTGGCAACATCTTTTAATAAAGTGGTTTTACCTGTTTTTGGCTGTGCTACTATCATTCCTCTTTGTCCTTTACCAATAGGAGCAAACAAATCAATTACTCTGGTAGATAAAGAATCTTTTGAATGTCCGGTTAAGTTTAGTTTTTCTTTAGGGAAAATAGGGGTAAGATATTTAAAAGGAACTCGGTCTCTTACAAAAGCAGGTTCTCTGTTATTAATAGCTTCCACTTTAATAAGCGGAAAATATTTTTCTCCAATTTTTGGAGGTCTGATAGCTCCTTTTACAGTGTCACCTGTTTTTAAACCAAATAATTTTATTTGCGATTGAGATACATAAATATCATCAGGCGAGTTTAAATAGTTGTAGTCTGATGAACGTAAAAATCCATAACCATCAGGCATAATTTCTAAAACGCCTTCACTAACAACTATACCATCAAAATTATATCCGTGGTCTTCGTTTCTTTGTTTTTCGTTGTTATCTTGTTTTTGATTAGGGTTGTTACTATTCGGATTGTTGTTGTTATTATTAGGATTGTTATTTCCTTTGTTTTGGTTGTCTTGCTGTGGATTCCTAGGTTTATTATCAGTTTTAGGTTTGTTAGTATTTTGTTGAGTAGGTTTTTTTTCGGGAGCAGGAGCAATTTTGTTTTCTACTGGAGCAATTTCTTTAGCTTGTTCTTTGCTTTCTTCTTTTTTGGGAATATTAGTATTGTTTGGTTTTGAAGTTTCTTCATCTTTAAACAAACTTGGTTCTTTATCAGCAGGCAGTCTTTTTCTTTTAGGCTTAGACTTAGCTCCATTTGAAGAAGCTGCCGGGATTGGTTTTTTAGGTTGTGGATTAGCCTCTTTTTTTACATCAACTACCGCTTTTGGGTTGATGGCCTGTTGATCTAAAATTTGATAGATTAAATCTTCTTTTTTAAGCTTATCTGCTTTTTTAATTTCAAGTTTGTCAGCAATTTCTCGCAATTCTCCAACAAGTTTTTTGTTTAATTCAATAATGTCGTACATAAATTTATAATATGAGATATATGATTTTCTAGATTTGTTATGTTATAATTCAAATATGAAATTCCATTGAGTGTGGAAATAAATAAAATAAGAAGTTTCGTAATAAGTGAACGATTAAAATAATAAAGATTGGTTTACACTTATCAGGACTCTGATGGTGCAATATTAAACAAATAAATATTATTTACTCTTTTTTTTTTTTTTTTTTAGATTAATTAATGCTGATATTTTTTTTAAAAGCATAAGCACACAATTTAATAAATAGCTATTTTTGTACCTTTTCGAAATATAGGCACTTTAAACTAATAACTGAACTTGGGCAATTTTACATTATATCAATTAATCACTAGGCTCACTTGTTTCATGTTGCTGCTAAAATTAAGTATTGGTTTTACAAATGCACAATCGCTTACTAGAATTAAAGGAACTATTGTAGATGCGGACACTAAAGAACCACTACCTTTTGTAAATGTTTCTTTTAAAGGGGCAAATGTGGGTACTACTACCGATTTTGATGGAAATTATTATTTAGAAACGCAGTGGGGAACAGCTACTTTACAAGCATCATTTGTCGGTTACACAACTTTGTCTAAAACAGTACAGTTAGGAAAATCTCAAACTATAAATTTTGCTTTAAAAAATGAGGCTATCACTATGGAAGAAGTGGTAATTAAAGCAGATAAAAAGCGGTATAAAAATAAAGATAATCCTGCTGTTGCTTTGATTAAAAATGTTATTGATCATAAAAATGATAACAGACTGGAATCATTGAGTTTCTATGAATACGATAAATATGAAAAAGTAGAAATAGACTTAAATAATATTACAGACGATTTTTTAGAACAAGGCTGGTTAAAAAAGAAATTTCAAATAGTGTTGGAACACATAGATACTTCTGAAATAAACGGGAAACCTTATTTACCTATATTTTTGAGAGAAACAGCTTCTAAAATGTATTATAGAAAAGACCCTAAAGCCCTTAAAGAATATGAAAAGGGGACTAAATTAACAGGTTTTGAAGGCTATTTAGATGATGATGGGATTTCATTTATAATGGATAAACTCTATCAAGATATCAATATTTATGATAATGATATCTTTTTATTGTCCAACCAATTTACTAGTCCTATTTCGGTTGTTGGACCAACAATTTATCAATATTTTATTATAGATACTGTTGATGTTAATGGTTATGAAGCTATTAGGTTGGCTTTTACACCAAGAAATAAGGGGAGTTTCGCATTTGTAGGAGATATGTATATTTTAAATGATTCTACTTATGCTGTTGTTAAAATTGAAATGGGAGTGGCAGATCAAATTAACTTGAATTTTGTTAAGGACATGAAAGTGGATCAGGAATTTACAAAATTTCATGATAGTGTTTGGGTGTTAACAAAAGATAAAATTATTATAGACTATAATATAACTAAAAAAGGTAGAGGTTTTTTTGGAAAAAAGAATGTTCAGTACACTAATTACTTGTTTGATGTTGAAAGGGAAAAAGAGATTTATTCACCTGTGGAAAAAATTGTTAAAGCAGAAGATGCTAAAGAAAAAACAGATTCTTTTTGGGTAGAAGTTAGAACTGATACACTCACAAAACAAGAACAAGGTGTTTATACTATGATTGATAGTATTCAAAAGATACCGGCTTTTAAACGAACTATGGACATTGCTTTTTTATTAATAACAGGATGGCATTCTATTGGAAAAATTGAAATAGGTCCTATTAATACTTTTTACAGTTTTAATGATGTAGAAGGGTTTAGATTGAGAGGAGGTTTTAGAACTACTACTAACTTCCACAAAAAAATTATGTTTGATACTTATCTTGCTTATGGTTTTAAAGATGAAGAGTATAAGTATTATATAGGAGCTACTTATTCCTTTAATAAAAATTTTTTAGAAAATCCACAAAATAGAATTTTAGTCTCCTATCAGCATGAAACAGTTTTTCCAGGACAAAATCTTATGTTTTTAAATGATGATAACTTTTTGCTTTCATTTAGAAGAGGTCAAGCAGATAAAATGTTGTTTTTTGATTCTTATACAGTAGATTATAACAAAGAATTTCATAGTGGTTTTGCCTATAACCTTATTTACGAATACAGAAAAGAGCGTCCTATCGGAAATATGGTATTCCAAAATGATGAATCGCCACAGTTGTTTGATGCCATAAGAACAGATAATGTCAGTTTGAATTTAAGATTCGCACCTAATGAACAATATTACCAAGGAAAAAACTTTAGATTGCCTATTTATAATAAATACCCCATATTTCAATTACGTCACCGACAAGGAATTGAAGGGCTTACTAATGGAACGCTAACTTACGGAAGAACTTCATTTAACTTATTTAAGAGGTTTTACTTATCTATTTTTGGTTATATAGATACCGAATCAGAAACGGGTAAAGTTTGGGGTAAAGTGCCTTTTCCTTTGTTGAACTTACCTCAAGCCAATCAATCGTTTTTTTTACAAGAAGCTTCTTTTAACTTAATGAATTTTATGGAGTTTATGAGTGATGAATATGTTAGTTTTAAAGCAACTTATTTCCCTAATGGGTTTTTCTTTAACAGAATTCCTTTATTCAACAGATTAAAATTACGAGAAGTAGTAGGAGTGAAAGCTCTATTAGGAAGACTAACAGATATAAATAACCCTGATATACAAGCAGATTTATTTAACTTCCCAACCAATGCAGATGGAACACCAACAACTTTTGCCTTTAATGAAGCAATTCCATACATAGAAGTAAGTGCTGGAGTTTCTAATATCTTTAAAATATTCAGAGTAGATTTATTACAAAGAGTTACTTATTTAGATCATCCTAACGTAAGTACACTTTTTGGAGTAAAAGGATTAGGTATTAGAGCTAAAGGAAAGATTGATTTTTAAATTATCTATAATCAGTTTTATACTTGCATGAAGGATACAACCTTTTAATTGATTAATTGTCTCCGCTAGATTTACCTTTAGTAGTTTTAACTTTTACTCTACGTTTTTTGTTATTCTTTGCTCGTTGTTTGTTGGCGTATTTTTTCTTTTTTTCTAACTCTTTTTCGGCTTTTTTTGCAGCTTTTTTAGGATTCGTATCGTATTTAGATTGTTTGTCGTATTCCTCTTTTATTTGAACACTAATAGGTTTTTTGTGATTTAATCCCGCATCATAAATTCCTTTTTTCTTGGTTTTATGACTTCGTCCATGAAACATGGAGGATTGATCTATTTTTTTATTACATGAAAATAAAAAAATAGTAAGCAGTATGAGTAGGGTAGTTTTGTTTAATTGTTTCATAAATTTACTTTTCGTACTCTGCTAATAACGTATAAATGTCCTTAATTAGTCTATCAACATCTTTTTTCGATGTGCCGTCATAAAACCCTCTCAATCTTTTTTCTTTATCTACCAATACAAAATTTTCGGTGTGGATAAAATCATCAATACCGCCATCTCCTTCGGTTACTGCTGCAAAGTAAGTTTTTCTGGCAAGGTCATAAATATGTTTTTTATCACCTGTTACCAGTTTCCATTTTTCAGATGAAATATTAAATTTATTAGCATATTCTTTTAATACAGATACAGAATCTTCTTCGGGCATTACGGTATGCGATAAGAGTAAAATGTCGCTATTTTCATTAAACTCTTCGTAAACACGTAACATTTGATCGGTCATTTTTGGACAAATAGTAGGACAGGTAACAAAAAAGAAATCAGTAACATAAATTTTATCTTCAAAATTTTTTGATGTAACTATTTTTCCATTTTGGTCAGTTAAACTAAATTCACCAACCTTATGGTTTTTAGAAGTTCCTTGTAAGGATTCATCGACTAATTTTGGGTTGATATCGGCAGGATTGTAAATTTTTAAAGGCTTTGGTTTGCTTATCATGAAATAAGCAACAGTAATACCAATAATAACTACAATAAGAGAAGGGATAAGTCGTTTCATTTTTTTTTATTTATTTCTCTGCAAAAGTAGCGGTAAAAAGGATATAAAACAACCGAGTATTTTATTCTGTAGCTTTTTTATTTTCGATAATCCCTAACTCTTTGTTAAGAACTTGCTTTAATAAATCACTATCTAATTTTTTAGCAATAATAGTTTTGTCTTTATCTAATAAATAAATTTGAGGAGTAGTAAATACATCATAAGTAGTAGTGTAATTCAAGCTTTTTAAATTGGTATATCCTTTAGCAATATATTCTGTTGCTTTTTGTTTGTCTTCATAAACTTCTTTAGGCACGGCAACATTTAAAAAGTCCATATTATTTTCTCTAATAAATTTTTTCCAAGCCTCATTATGGTCGGAACTTACCGCATATACAGCTACATTCTTATCTTTTATTGTCTGGTAGTACTCAGCTATTTTTGGTAATTCTTTTTTGCAATGCCCACACTCCGGATCCCAAAAAATAAGAATGGTATAATCTTTATCAATTTTATGCATGTTAACCCAATTTTGTTTGGCAGTATCAAGAAGCATAAGATTGATGGCTGTTTTACCTATTAGTACAGGAACTAACTTTCTGGCTTTGTCTTGTACTTTTTCTATTAGCTTTTCATCTGCCCAAAAAGCTTGTTCTTTAGTATAGTAATTTAAGGCTATATGAGCAAAAACAGCATCCATACCCATTATTTTAGATTTTTCGTAATGGTTTATTAAGTAATGAATGGTGTATTTAAAAATTTCTTTGTTTGCTCTAGCTTTTTCAACTACCCAATCAATATCAGCATTAATAGAGTCAGGGTTAGGGTAAGCAAGTTTGGTAAAATATTTTTCAATTTTATTGTGGTATAGCGGACTTCTAATTAAACGTTCATCACTAAAATCGATATCATCAAAAAAATGTTTTTTGTAATATTGATAACGTGTGTATTGAAGTATAGAGTCGTTTTGTATGGTATCGAAAGCAGTAGTTTCAGGTTCTTTCATCGCTTTAAATAAAGAAGCAACAAAAGTATTAGGATGTTTTTCAATTATAGATAACCTGTAGTCTTGAACTTCTTTTTCAATGTTAGCCAACTGCATTTCTATTTCTTTTTTTTCTTCGGCAGAAGTAGTTTCTTGTTTGTATTTTTCACGGAGTTTGGTAGCGTTTTCTTGTATTTCACCAACATGTAGCAGGTGTTCTAAAAACAATTTATTTTCTTCCGATTTTTTCACCACCATATTTTTAATCGGATTTAATGTATCTGTTTCAATTTCAATAACAGGTTCATCTACCAAAATTTCAAACAATATTCTACCATTATGAAAAACACCATAAATACCACTTTCTATGGTTTTAGTACCTGTAAAATGAGCAATGCTTTTTTCATTAACTTTTGCAGTATCTTTGTAATAACGCTGATTACCGTAGTAGTTAATTAAAAATAAATCGGTGTTTTTTAAACCGTCAATTTTTAGTTTTATGGAGTAGTTATTTTTTTGACCAAAAACAGTAGTCGAAAGACTTAATAGAAATAGTATAGGTAATAATTTCTTCATAATTTTGCTTGGTTTTTAGTAAAGTTCAAATTTATGATTTAATTTGAGCAACAAAAACAGATTAAAAAAAATTAACATATCATTAAATTGCCAAAATACTTACTTTATATATCAATTATAGTGCCTTCGGTATTGGTATGTTTAGGCGTTGTTATTTACTTGTACCAAGAGTATTTGATATTTTATCCTGAAAAGCTTTCCGAAAAACATATTTTTAAATTCAATCAACCGTTCGAAGAGTTTACAATTCAAACTCCTGATAAAGAAAATGTTAATGTATTAATGTTTAAAGCAGAAAATACCAAAGGATTGGTTTATTATCATCATGGAAATGCAGGCAGTTTAGAGCATTGGGGTTTAAAAGCAATTGATTTTACCAGTAGAGGTTATGATGTTTTAATGTATGATTACAGAGGGTTTGGAAAGAGTACAGGAAAGATTAAAAACGAAAAAATGCTTTACAAAGATGCTGTTTTAATCTACAATGAAATTGAAAAAAGATATACATTTGATAAAATTATTTTTTACGGTATATCTTTAGGTTCTGGTATAGCAGCTAAGTTGGCTCATGAAATTACTCCCAATAAATTAATATTGGAGACACCGTACTATAATTTTTATGATGTTTCTAAATTTCATTATCCATATTTACCTAACTCTATTTTATTGCATTATCAATTTAAAACCAATAAATGGTTACCCGAAATAAAAGTTCCCATACATTTAATACACGGAACAGAAGATGAAACCGTTCCTTACGATATGAGTGTAAGACTTAAAAAAATAGGAAAAAACATTGATTTATGTACTATAGAGTATGGTTCTCATAACAATCTAAACACTTTTGAAGAATATCAAAAATATTTAGATAAAGTACTCAATTAAAGGGTTTATCCTAAATCAATTCTAATAAATTATTTATTTAATCGAAATTATTTATACATTTGTCGGAGGATAAGTAAATTTACTTATTAGAAGTACAAATTAATTTACAAAGCATAAAAGTTAAAACAGATTAACACATGAAAAGAAATTTAAAATATGCAATAGCTATTATTGCAGCATTTCCAATGTTAATGTACACATCTTGTACCGAAGATAAACCGATGGAAGAAGAAGTTGAAGTGGAAATTGTTACTGACGAAAAACCACAAAACGAAAAATTTTATCAAATTCCGGCTCCGGATGAAATGTTTGGATTTATAAAAAAATCAGGATTAACTTACAATAAGGCACTTATTAACTCTCCGCAGAAGCAAACGAGCTATACAACACCTTTAGAGCAAACTATGATTTTTGGTGTGTATTCAGCTGATTTAGCTTATACGGCAGCTTATGAAGAGTTTAATGAATCTATTAAGTATTTTGCAATTATTCAAAAAATGGCTGAGAACATTGGTATTTCAGGTGCCTTTAATGAAGAATTGATGAACAATATTAAAAATAACTTAGACAAACCTGAACAATTATTAGAAAACTCTAATGATTCTTATTTTTCTGTTGTAGATTATTTAGAACAAAATGAGCAAGGAGATAAATTAGGAATTATTGCAGCATCAGGATGGTTAGAGACAGTTTATATAGTTGCTAACTCTATTGACTATAATAAAAATGAAGCAGCTTTGCAAAGGCTAGCAGACCAGAAACTTACCCTTGATAATTTATTGATGTATTTAGATAAATACAACGGAAATACGGATGTTAAAGAAATGACTGCAATGCTAAAAGAGTTAGAAGTAGTGTTCGAACCTGTAGCAGAAAAAGATACTAATTCATCGGGAATTACATTAAAGAAAAAAGGTGAAGGAAAAATGGTGTTAGGTGGCGGAAGTTCATTAAAAATTTCTAAAGAACAACTTGAAGCCATTAAATCTAAAGTAACTGAATTAAGAACTAAAATTGTTAAATAAGTATATCAATTAATAGATAATTCACAATAACAAAATTTAAAAGCTCAACAATGAAAAATATAAACAATATCCTATTAATTATTTCAATTATTGCAATGCCAGTAATTGCTTCTGCACAATACTGTAATCATTTCCATACTAAATATTGTCCACCATCAGAAAGTGGAATGTATAGCTTAAACGGTCAATCTAAAAGTGCTTTATTTAGCAAAGGTCAAACATCAGAGCTAAATGTAATTGTTTATAAAGGTCAGGATTATAGAATATCTTTATGTTTTGATGAGACATTGGGTTCTCAAATTACTTTTAAAGTTTATGAAACAAAAAAAGTTAAAGTTGAAAAAATTATTGAAACAAAAACCATGGAAGACGAATACGAGAAAGATGAGAATGGAGAGTTAGTTGTTGATGAGTGGGGGGCATATATTCCAACAGGAAATCAAGTAGAAGTAGTAAATAAAGAAACGGTAACTGTAGTAGAGCAACAAAAAAACTTACTTTATGATAATAGTCAGGATGGTTTTGCTACTGAATTAGAGTTTTCTGTAGAAACTACCAGAAGATTAATATTAGAAGTTTCTATTCCCGGTAGTGGTGGAAGTGGAAATACTAAAAACAAACTTATTAAATCAACGGATATGGGTTGTGTAGGTATTCTAGTAGAACACATGACTACTCCAATACAAGGATTTAAAGGAACAGGTTTTTAAATAAATTATCAGGATAACATTTTAAAAAAAAGCCGCATTTGTCGCGGCTTTTTTATTTTTTAGTAAATTAATATTACAAAAAATAATCTCAATATAAAATTGAGTTATTTTGTAGCTTATTAATATGCATATTTATGCAAACAAAGGCAACGGTAACTCAATCAATATTAAATGGTATTATCGAAAAAGGATATGCTGTAGTAGATAATTTATTATCCGAAAACCATTTAAATGATATTGTTAATAGGTTTGAAGAATTACAGCAAGAGGATGAGTTTTCTAAAGCAGGAATAGGTAAGCAGGTTCATTATACTATAGACAAGACAGTAAGAGGAGATTTTATTCGTTGGATTGATCCAAAAGATGAAAATGCACCTGTTTTTAGATTATATGAATTTATAAATGAATTAATTATTCATGTTAATAGAACTTGTTATTTAGGAATTAAAGATTATGAAACCCATTATGCTTTTTATCCTGAGGGGAGAGGGTATAAAATGCATAGAGATAGATTTAAAAATAATCCTCACAGAATAGTCTCATTTGTTTTTTACCTGAATAGAAATTGGCAACAAGGAGATGGAGGAGAACTGATTTTATTTGATGAAGATAAAAAAGAGATAGAAACTATTGCTCCAAAAGCTAACAGATTAGCCGTATTTTTAAGTGAAACCTTACACGAAGTAAAAAATTGCAATAACGAAAGAAGAAGTATAACCGGTTGGTTGTTAGATATTCCTACAAAACTTACTTTTTTAGGCTAATAAAAAAATAAATTTTATAAAAAAAGCAGTAATTCAAATTACTGCTTTTTTTTGTTATAATAAATTATCTTTTTTAGAATGGTAAATCATCATTTTCATCTGATGGCATATCTTCAATAGATGGAGTAGCTACAGCAACCGGAGAACCGTTTTGTGGGGCAGCATTTTCGGCAGCGTTAATTCTCCAAGCATCTAAATTATGATACCATTTACCATTAAATTCTCTTGATGAAAGGTTAAAACTTACTTCTATTTCCTGACCAATATTAAAATTAGATAACATACTTAACTTATCTTCTCCAAATAAACTAAAGCAAACATGAGGGTTGTACTGATCGCCTGTATCAATAACAAAACTTTGTTTTTTCCATTCTTTTCCTGCTTTACTTGTCCCCGATTCTAGATTTAAAATTTGTGCTAATTTTCCTTTAATACTAAGTGCCATAAATTGTAAGTTTTTTTATTTTTTATAAATTTATTTGAGATAAGCTACGAAGTTACCAATAACATTTCTATATAAAAAGTTCATGTTAATAACTTATTTTTCTAATTTAATAGCTTCAGAGACACTAATTTTTTTTCCCTTATAAAAAGCAATTAAAAAAGCATCATAACCTTTTTCTTTTACCATTTTTTCTATTTCTTTAGCTGACTTATAGGTAAGAAAATCTCCCATATAGTAACGCCAAACTCCTTCTTTAACTTTTTCAAATTTTAATTCGTTTTCTGTTCCAAAATAATCGGTATCAATTTTTTGTTTAAATAGCCCCATTTGTACTCTATAGATTAAATCAGGAGTTTTTTCAGGTTCAATTTCAGCTGGGATATCTTTTTTTATGGATGGAGTTTTTGCTATAACAATTTTTCCATCACTTAACTCTAGAGAAGCCTTGTACGCATCTAATACGGCATTATTAATTAATAAGGTAGCTTCTTTCGGAGAGTATAAATCAATTTCGGTTTCATTTAGAACAATAAGTTCATCTAGTATCGCCATTGCTTTTTCTTGATTATTTTTTGCGTTTTTCATTGCTAACAGAGCTACTTTTTCAGAAAAAGAACTATCAGTGATATTGTTAATAGCACTATCACTAAAAACGATTGCTTTTTCACAAGCTAAAAGTGCTTCATGGTAATTTTTTAACAGGTCAGCAGAAGTGTTTTCCTCAGTTAAATTTTGAGTCAAAAAAAATGCAGCTTGTTTACTATGCTCAGCAGAAGCAATAGTAAGCTTACTCAAATTAATTTCTTGAGCTGAAATATAATTTGTAGCCAATAATAAAATTAAGATAACAAGGTTTTTTAAATATACCATAATTCAAAAATACAATTTATTATTTATGGAATATATTTTTTTGATGCATCCAAAGGGAAAATCATTTAAAAACAACCAAAAATATATCGTTATGAAAAATCTAAAAATTAAATCCATTAAAAATTTAATAGCAGTTATTGCAATTGTAGCTGCTTTTGGTTCATTTATTACCATTAGTGTAAATGGTGATTTTAAAATGAATGAATTTTTACAATCCTTAAAAGTAAAATTAGATAACTACAACAAAAGTTTTTCTGAAGATAGGGTGTATGTCCAATTAGACAAACCTTTGTATAAGCCCGGAGAAACTATTTGGCTGAGCGCTTTTATCAGGAATGCTACTAATATGAAAGCTTCCGATAAAAGTGATATTTTGTATGTAGAACTTATCGATCCCAAAGGAAATGTAGCTCAAAAACACCAATTAATAGCTCATAAAGGTAAAACCAGTGCTGATTTTTTATTAGATGAAAATGTGATGGGTGGAATTTATAAAGTGAAAGCTTATACCAACTGGCAAAAAAATGCTAACGACTTTTTTGAAAAGGAAATTCAAGTGCAAAAAGTGGTGTTACCTCGCTTAAAAATGAAAATGGAATTTTTGAAAAAAGCTTACGGACCAGGAGATGAAGTAGTGAGTAAAGTAGATTTACAAACGTTAGAAAATCAACCATTATCAAATTATAGTGTAAAATATATGGTACAATTAAATGGGCAAAAATTGACGGAAAGTAAATTAACAAGTGACAACGAAGGCTTAGCGTATGTGAAATTTCAGTTACCTAATGAATTGACAACCAATGATGGCTTGTTAAATGTGATGATAGATTATGAAGGAAGAACAGAAAGTATTTCACGCTCTGTACCAATTACGTTGGGAAATATTGAGTTAGGTTTTTATCCGGAAGGTGGAGATTTGGTAGACGGGTTAATTTCTAAAATGGCTTTTAAGGCATTGAATGAATTTGGTAAACCTGCTGATATTAAAGGAGTAATTAAAGACAATGAAGGCAATACGATTACCAATTTTGAAAGTTTTCATAATGGAATGGGGGCTTTTAATTTGGAACCTAAAATTGGTAAAACCTATTATGCAGTAATTACTCATCCTAAAGGAATTAATAAAAAATATAGTTTGCCAAAAAGCTTAAAAAGAGGATGGACGATGAATGTAAACAATGCTAAAAAAGAAAAATTGGTAATTACTATTCAATCTACCGAAACAGAAACCATTTCATTGGCTGCTCAAGTAAGAGGAGAAATGTATTTTGCTACAGAGATAAACATTGCCAGAGGAAAAAATGAAATAGAAATTCCTACTAAAGATTTTCCTATGGGAGTAGCTCAAATTACTTTATTCGATTCAAAAAATATTGAAAGAGCAGAACGTTTGGTTTTTGTTAATAAGGACAAAAAATTGAACATTTCTTTAAAAACGGATAAAGCACAATATTTACCCAGAGAAAAAGTGAAAATGGATATTGAGGTGACAGACGAAAGAGGTTTACCAATGCCGGCTAATCTTTCTTTAGCAGTGGTGGATGATAAATTATTAAGCTTTGCAGACGATAAATCGAGTAACATTTTATCTTCATTATTATTAGAAGACGATTTAAAAACCAAAGTAGAAGAACCTCAATTTTATTTTAATGATAAAGAAGCTAAAGCAGATGAAGCCTTAGATTATTTATTAATGACCGATGGCTGGAGAAGGTTTACTTGGGAGAAAGTAATGGCTGAAGATTTTCCTGCTATTCAATTTGAAGGAGAAAAAGCAATAATCAAAGGTAGAGTAATGAACAATCAAGGGAAACCTATGGCAAATGCTATCATTAAAAATACCAAAACTAAGAAGACGTATAAAACTACTGCAGACGGATATTTCTCCATTACCAATGAAACTTTGTATCAACCTACTTATTTTGAAGTAACGGCAAAAGACATGAGCCGACAAGGTTTTACAGCCAGTAATTATACTCAAAACCACACGGTTTATTTATATGATCCTAAAGAAATTTATAGTTATAGTAAATCAGTTAGAACCAAAAGAGCAAATGTGCCTGCTGCAGCTGTTGACATGATTGTTGTGGAAGAAGATATGATGCAAGTGGATGAAATGGTATTTGATATGGAAGCAGAACCAGTTCAACAAAACATGGTAAAGGTTAACGTGGATAAAAAAGCTCTGGTAAAAGAAGATAAAAAGAAAGAAGCCGAAAAAATGGAATTAGATGAAGTAGTTATTGTTGGTAATGATCAAGGAAGAGCCTTTGCCAATCAATTAATAGCAAAAGACCAAAAAATCTTACTAAATGTTAACTATTACAGAGCAAGAGAATTTGCAACTCCCAATTATACCAATAATCAAGAAGTAGATATTAGAACAGATTTTCGTTCTACTATTTTTTGGGATGGAAATATTGAAGTTGGTAATAATGGACAAGCAACAGTTGAGTTTTTTAACAGCGATGAAGTAACCTCATTTAGAACTATTGTTGAAGGAGTTGGAGTAGGAATGATTGGTAGAGCTGAATACACTCACTTTACTCAATTACCATTTTCTATGTCGGTAAAAGTGCCTTCACAAGTCGTTTTTGGTGATGTAGTGGAAATTCCACTTACTTTAAAAAATACCACTAATAAAGATGTAGTAGGTAATTTAATGGTAAAATCTCCTAAAGGGTTCAAAGTATTGAATGTGGAAACGGGGAACCAAATGTTGGCTGCCAATACTACAAAAACGATTTATTTAAATTATGAAGTATTGAACGAAATAGGTGAAGATAATTTAGAAATTAGCTTTAAAGCTAACGGATTAAAAGATGCATTTGTCCAGCCTATCAAAGTTGGACCAAAAGGATTTCCGGTGTCTATTGCATTTTCAGGACAAGATTTAAGTAAAACCTATAGTGTTTCCCTTTCAGATGTGGTAGATGGCTCTTTACAAGCTTCTTTAACAGCTTACCCGAATGTGGTAAATGATTTAATGAAGGGAATAGAAAGTATCATCAGAGAACCTTCAGGATGTTTTGAACAGACTTCTATGAGTAATTATCCTAATATTATGGCAATGAGTTATATGAAAGAAACCGGAATGGATAATCCTGAGTTATTTGCTAGCATCGATCAAAAACTAGATAGAGGGTATAAAAGATTAACTTCTTACGAAACCAAAGAGAAAGGCTACGAATGGTTTGGGTCATCTCCCGGACACGAAGCTCTTACTGCTTATGGTTTAATGCAGTTTAATGATATGAAACACGTTTACGCAGATGTTAGTAGTGAAATGGTAATGAGAACTTCAAAATGGTTAATGAGTAGAAAAGACGGCAAAGGAGGTTTTAAGAAAAACCCAAGAGCATTAGACCAATTTGGTAGAGCTAGCGAAGAAGTTACTAATGCTTACATTGTGTATGCACTTTCAGAAGCAAATTATGCTGAAATAAGTAAAGAGTTGGAGGCAGCATACTCTTCTTCAACAGCATCAAATGATGCCTACCAATTAGCTTTAATGACCAATACTTTGTTTAACTATAAAGATAAAAGAGCTGAAAGTGTGTTGAAAGCATTATTGAAACTACAAGAAAAAGACGGTAGCTGGAATGCTAATCATTCTATTACACGCTCGGGTGGCGTTTCTTTAAAAGTAGAAACCACAGCGTTAGCAATGTTAGCGATGTTAAAAGCTGATAAAAAAGATATAGCAGTTATTACCAAAGCAGCAGAGTTTTTAGTTTCTTCAAGATCGGGTAGTGGAAGTTTCGGCTCAACACAAGGAACGGTATTAGCTCTTAAAGCATTAACAACATTTGCTAAATTTTCTAAACAAACCAAAGAATCTGGTGTGTTGGAGTGTGTAATTGATGGAAAAGTAGTCGCTTCTAAAAAATATGAAGCAGGAGAGAAAAATGCGATTGAATTTAAAGATTTAGATAAGCATTTAAAAGTAGGGAATCAAAAAATAGAAATTCGTTACAAAGACACTAAAAATGCCTTACCTTATACAATGAGCATTGATTATAATACTACATTGCCATTATCTTCAAAAGAGTGCAAAATAGCTGTTGAAGCTGAATTAAATACTAATAGTCTAAAAGTAGGAGAAACAGTACGTTTAACTACTAAAGTAAGTAATAAAGAAGACAAAGGAATGCCAATGACTATGGCAGTAGTTGGAATTCCTTCAGGGTTATCGGCACAACCATGGCAGTTAAAAGAGTTGCAAGAAAAAGGAACAATAGGTTTCTATGAAATTACCGACAATTTTGTGGTGTTTTATTTTAGAGATTTAGCTCCTAATGCTTCTCATACTATCAATTTAGATTTAAAAGCGGAAGTTCCTGGTGAGTTTGAAGCTCCTGCTACATCAGGTTACTTGTATTACACTAATGAATATAAATGTTGGAGCAATACAGGAAGCATAACTATTAAAAAGTAAAAAAAGCCAGGAGTCAGAAGACAGAAGTTGAAAATAATTTATTCTTTTAACTTCTGTCTTCTATCTTCGAGCTTCCAACAAAAATAAAATGCAACGATTTATATTCATCATCATTATTTGGAGTAGTAGCGTACAAGCTCAGTACCTTAATAATCCTTCTTTTGAAGGGAGACCAACAACAGCCGTTCCTCCAAGTGAATGGATAGTTTATGGTCAGGCAAGCTCTCCTGACACACAACCGGGAAGTTGGCAGGTAAGTAAAGAAGCTTCTCACGGGAATAGTTATATATCTATGGTTGCTCGGGGGTATAGTATCATTGATAGTTATTTGTGGGAAGCTTGTTTTCAGGAATTTAAACAACCTTTGTTAAGCAATCAAACTTACCATTATAGTATCGACTTAGCTTTTAATCCTCATTTTACAGCAGATACCTTTAGCTTTAACAACCCCATTCAATTAAGAGTTTATGGATTGTCAGCAACTATGGAAAAAGAATTGTTGTGGACCTCCGGAAAGGTAGCTCATACCGAATGGCAAAGCTATTTTTTTGAGCTCACTCCAACTCAACTTACTAATTATTTGCTGCTGGAAGCTTATTACTTAGAAATGCCTAAATACAATGGCAACATTCTAATAGATAACTTACAGTATTATCCAGAAGGTTACCCCGAAGAACCTATTTTTGTTGAGGAAGATGCAGTAGTGCAAAGTGCGTATTATTTTTCAGTAAACCAAGATGGTCAAATTGATAGCATTAATAGCAGGTCGGTGAAAAATCGTAGGACGATGACTTTCTCGGCCAATGAAATTACGTTTACGGTTTGGGATAACCAATCTTTTGATGGAGATACTATTTCATTATTTTTAGATAACAAATGTGTGTTAGAGAAACATTTGCTTACCAAAGAAAAATATATTTTTACTTTACAACTTGATAGTACATCGGCAAATAGACTAACATTATATGCTCATAATGTAGGTAAAATACCACCTAATACTATTTCTTTATTAGTAAGTGATGGAGCAACTAAAAAACGATTAGTACTTTCCTCTTACCTTACCAGTTGTAGTGCAGTTGATATTGTGATAGAGGGAGAATAGATATATAAAAAAACCCGAACAGTTACTGTTCGGGTTTTGTTTTGTTGAAGTAAAACTAATTACTTAACAGTTTCAGCTAAAGCTTTACCAGCTTTAAATTTAGCTACTTTTTTAGCTGCAATTTTAATTTCTTTACCAGTTTGTGGATTTCTTCCAGTTCTAGCAGATCTTTTAGAAATTGAGAAAGTACCAAAACCGATTAATTGTACGCTGTCACCTTTTTTTAATGATTTAGTTACGTTAGCAACGAAAGCATTTAAAGCGTTTCCAGCATCAACTTTAGTTAATTTTGCATCTTTAGCAATTGCATCAATTAATTCTCCTTTGTTCATAATTTTTAGAGTTTTAGTTAATAAATATTGTTATCGTATCAAAAATAGTATAAATCATTAGTTTTTTAAAAAAGTAGGGAAATAGTTATTAACAAGCTATTAACATTGCTATTACTGACTTTCAGCGATATTAAATTCTTTTCCTTCTAATGCTAATTCGGTATTTTCAAATACATTTTTTGCTTCTTCCAGTAAATCTGTAAGTTGCATATATCTGTTAGAGAAGTGTCCGATAATCAGCTTGTTAGCTTTTGCTTCTTGTGCTATAGTTGCCGCATCTTTTGCCGTAGAATGTAATGTTTTCTTTGCCAGCTTTTTATCTTTTTCTAAAAAAGTAGCCTCATGATAGAGTAGGCTTACATTGTTAATTTCGGGTAAAATTTCTTCAAAATAAGCTGTGTCGGAACAAAAAGCATAGGAGTAAGACGGCAAAGAATCGTGAGTTAGTAGATTATTTTTGATGATTTTGCCTTCAGGAGACTCAAAATCGGCACCTGATTTTAGCTTGTTAATGGCGTATTTAGGCACTTTGTATTTTTCAATTGCTTTAGGGTTTATTCTTCGGGGTTTTGGTTTTTCCCTAAATACAAATCCGGTACAAGGAATTTTATGTTTTAAGACAACAGTGTTTACGGTTAACTTATCATTCTCAAATATAGTTGAGCTTTGTTCCATATCAACAGCCTTAAACTGTAAAGGATATTTTAAAAAACTTTTGGAGTACTTAAAATGGGTATCGAGTATGGTTTTTAAATCTTCAGGACCATAAACAAACAATTCTTTTTCTCTGCCAAGCAAATGCATAGTTTGTAGCAATCCCATTAAACCTAAATAATGATCGCCATGTAAATGACTGATAAAAATATGGTGTATTCTGTTAAAATTGATGTTGTATTTCCTGAGCTGAAGCTGAGTACCCTCACCGCAATCTACTAAAAAATAGTGGTGGTTAATGTTTATTAATTGAGACGTTGGATTTCTGTTAACCGTTGGCGTTGCAGAAGCACTACCTAATATGAGTACACTAAATTTACTCATTAGGTATTATTTTCGTCAGAGTTGACGCTCAACTGCTTCTCATAAAATAAATCTAAGGCTTCGGGTAGGGTAGTGGTAATATCTATAATAGTAGTTAGTTGAGAAATGGTCATTAGCTTTTCTACTGCCGGTTGTAAACCACAAATAATAAAAATACCATTAACTTGCTGACAAACTCTATATCCGGTTAATATAGCACTTAGCCCGGATGAATCACAATAGATAACACTGGATAAATCCATGATAATATTTTTTTCTCTTGATTTATTAATTAAAACCAATTCAGATTTTAAATCAGGTGCAACAATACTGTCTAATTTATCTGTGCTAAAGAAAATTATAGAGTAGTTATCGTGTTTTTCGGTTCTAAAGCTCATAGTAGGTAATTGATGGTTTTACATCTACAAATATATAAATATAGATGGAAGAAAGAAAATAAATTATTTCTCAGACTTGTTATAAGCCATTATAATCTCTTTAACCAACTGATGTCTAATAACATCATTTTCGTCAAATTGTACAAAACTAATTCCTTTTATTCCTTTTAATACCGAAAGCGATTGCATTAAGCCTGAAGGTTGATTTTTTGGTAAATCTATTTGTGTAGGATCTCCATTAATAATGAACTTGGCAGACTTTCCCATTCTGGTTAAAAACATTTTAAACTGACTTTGCGTAGCATTTTGAGCTTCATCTAAAATCACAAAAGCTTTATCTAAGGTACGTCCACGCATAAAAGCCAAAGGGGCAATTTGTATAATGCCGCCATCCATCATTTCATTTAGTTTTTCAGAAGGAATCATATCTCGTAAGGCATCATATAAGGGTTGCAAATAAGGATCTAACTTTTCTTTTAAATCTCCCGGTAGAAAGCCTAAGTTTTCACCCGCTTCTACAGCCGGACGAGTAAGAATAATTCTTCTTACCTCTTTATTCTTTAATGCTCTTACAGCCAATGCAACTGCGGTGTACGATTTTCCTGTTCCGGCAGGACCGACAGCAAAAACCATATCGTTTTTATCTATTTCTTCCACCAATTTTCTTTGGTTAGCCGTTTTTGCTTTTACAATAAGTCCACTATTACCATACACCAATACATCTGCTTCGTTTCTTAGCGTTTCACTGTTTTCTAACGTGCCGTCTTCATTCATTAAACGTTCGATGTTATTTTCAGTAAGTTGTTTGTATTTTAACAGGTGAGCTATTAGTAAAGCTATTTTTTGTTTAAAAGCACTCAATTCATTGTCTTCACCAATGGCTTTTAGTTCATTTCCTCTGGCAATAATTTTTATGCGAGGAAAAAACTTCTTTATGGTAGTAAGTTTGGCATCGTTTACCCCGTATAAATCTACCGGGTTAATTTCTGAAATATCTATTGTTGTTTCGTTCAATTATATGGGTTTTAATTCTAATTTTGTAAGCAATTATCATTTGTAAAAATCATTATTTTAATTGAAATAGTAGTTTTTTAAATAGAAGTTTTTATTAACCATTGCATAATTAATTGTTGAAACTTTTTTATGAGCATCATTACACTAACAACAGATTTAGGTACAACAGATAGTTATGTTGCTTCTGTAAAAGGTGCGATATTTAAAAACTACCCTCAGGCAACTATTGTTGATATTTCTCACGAAATACCTGCTTTCGATTTACTAAAAACAGCTTTTCTGCTCAAATCGTGCTATGCAGATTTTCCTCCGGGAACCATACACATTATTGGGGTAGATTCTGAAGCCAATATTGATTCGCCACATGTGGTTGTACAATATAAAGAACAATATTTTATTGGAGCTGACAACGGTATTTTTTCAATGATTTTTGATACTGTTCCTAATAAAGCCATTGCATTAGATTTTTCCTTGGATACCGATTTAATTACTTTTCCTACCAAAGATGTGTTTATAAAAGCAGCTTGCCATATTGCCAGAGGAGGAACCATGGAAATGCTTGGAAAACCACTTAAAAAGCTCAATGCAAAACAAATGTTTAGAGCCTTAACCGAAAACAATACCATTGTAGGAATTGCCATTTATATAGACCATTACGGAAATGTAATTACCAATATTTCTAAACAACTGTTTCAGGAGTTTGGTAAAGGAAGAGGCTTTAATATCCTTTTTAGAGATTCAGACTATAATATTAGTGAGATTTCTAAATCGTATAACGATGTGCCTAGAGGAGAACGGGTAGCGCTATTTAGCTCCACAGGTTTTATTGAAATAGCCATAAACAATGGTAGAGCTAATGATTTGTTCGGAATAGAATTTAAAGATACCATAAGAATACAATTTGATGATTAGAATAGTAAAAATGACTTTTCAGTCTGAAAAAGTACCTGCTTTTTTGGAAAAATTTAATGCCAATAAACAACACATTAGAAATTTTGAGGGAGTAGAACACCTTTCTTTATTAAAAGATAAAAAGCAAACCAATATATTTTTTACGTACAGCCATTGGCAAAGCGAAGCACATTTAGAAAATTACAGAAAATCAGCTTTTTTTAAACAATTTTGGAGTGAATTAAAACCTTATTTTGCAGCCAAAGCCGAAGCGTGGAGTGTAGATGCAATTGAAATTTTAGAATAACCCGATGGAACAGCAACGAATTGATACTTTTTTACAACTACAAGGACAAACCAACCCAAGTCCGTATTTAATTGATGTTGAAAAAGCAGAAGGCATTTATATTTGGGATAAATCCGGAAAAAGATACATGGATATGATTGCCGGAGTGGCAGTAAACAATATTGGTCATTGCCATCCTGAAGTAGTGAAAGCCATTAAAGAACAGCTTGATAAATATTTACACGTAATGGTGTATGGCGAGTACATTCAAGATGCGCAATTAACGTTAGCTGAAAATTTAGCTTCCATTTTACCTGCATCACTTTCGTGTTCTTATATCGTTAATTCGGGTACGGAAGCCAACGAAGCAGCCGTTAAATTAGCCAAAAGAGTTACCCAAAGAAAACACATTGTAGCTTGCGAAGGAGCTTACCATGGTAGCACACATGGTTCGCTTAGTTTTACCAATAACGAAACTAAAAAAGCTGCTTTTACACCTTTATTGCCCAACGTAGATTTTATTAAATTTAATGATATTGCCTCTTTAGAAGTGATTACCGAAGCTACCGCTTGTGTTATTATAGAAACCATACAAGGCGATGCCGGATTGATAAAACCTACTAGGGAGTTTATTCATGCATTGAGAAATAAATGTACTGAAAAAGGAGCTTTATTAATTTTTGATGAAGTGCAAGTAGGGATGGGAAGGACAGGAAAAATGTTTGCTTTTGAGCATTATGGCGTAGTGCCGGACATCCTCACCCTGGGAAAAGCCTTAGGAGGCGGAATGCCCATTGGAGCTTTTGTTGCTTCTCATGAAATGATGCACACCTTAACGCACAACCCTGTGTTGGGGCACATTACTACTTTTGGCGGACATCCGGTAATTGCTGCTGCTGCCAATGCTTGTTTAAATGTGTTGAAAACCACCGACTGGATAGCTCAAACAGAAAGAAAAGGCTTGTTGCTGGAAGAGTTGCTGCTGAACCACCCGAAAATAAAAGAAATAAGAAGAGCAGGTTTGTTTTTTGCCATAGAAATGGAAGCGGTTGAAGTAGTACAACAAGTAGTGGACAATTGCTTAAAAGAAGGCGTAATAGGCTTTTGGTTTCTTTCTACACCAACTGCTTTTAGACTCTCCCCACCATTATGCATTAGCGATAAAGAACTCAAAACTGCCGCAGCTATTATCCTAAAAGTAATGGATGAGCTTTGATTTTTTTACGGTTTGCATATGCCTTGTTGTGGGTTCGTGTTTTTTTATCTCGGTATATTTTCCTTCCAATAGAATTCATCTCCACCGAATTTGTCTCTATAGCAACACATGGTTTCTTCTACTGTATTGTTGTCCAATTTTCTTTTCTTTTTGTAGGTGTCTTTGACTATGGTAATACAGCTCAAAAATTCTGCTCCTTGTTCAATACCGTTCATGGCGGTCTCTTTAATGGAAATTGAGAATACCAAGAAAATGTAATTGAATTGTCCGTTGTCAGCGTACTCGTCAGTTTCAAATGCAGCTATGAATTCGGTGTGCTTTGGTTTGTTTTTCTCGATTGTGTCAAGAATTTCTTGATATTTTTCTTGCTTAAGAATTTCAAAACATCTTAAAAGAACTTCTTCGTCAGAGAGTCCAGTTTCATCGAATATATCAGTCCCTTCAGGTTTTGTTCTTTCGTCCCTGCGTTCTTCAAAATGTTTAATTCCAATAGCGGGATAATCACCCCATTCAAATTGGAGAATATTTTCCTTGTGTTGCATTTTACTTCTGTCGTATTCTCCCATTCGGTTGTTTTTTTACATGACGCACAACTTGTTTATATGTAGTTTTTACTTACATATATTTTTGTAAATATATAAAAAATAGCTTATAAAGCATCAAAACAGCTATTTAGGGTTGGTATTTTTCTTCCAAGTAAATGCTTGAAAAAGGGTTTACGTAATCTTGGAGTAGAATGGGATAGCGGTTCATACTTTGTTCGTCTGTTGTAGTATTGTCTATTCCAGATAAACATCTGCATACAAGCGATTATAAATGTCTCTTTGTCTAACGTTGCATCTAACTCTAAGTCCATAAATTCTCAATTGTAGTAGTGTGTAACCTGTATTGTTAGATGCAACAAGTACTGTTTCGAAGTTATTGTAACGAAACTTATTATGTCGTCCAATATGCGTAACATTAATTTGGAATGTTGCATCGTTCAACACATTTGTTACCGGTCCTATAGCTGTATCTAACATTTTATTTCGTTCTCTTTTTGCTTTTTGGTTGTAGTATTCTCTCCTGTTCCTTTTGCTCAAGGTTTTTAATTGTTGAGCCAATTTCATCTGCTGTTCCAGCAATTCTATTTAAATTATTTAATGAGTCGTCAAATGGAGTGGCTGAGTAATTTTTAAATGAATATCTTATTTTGTGGTCTATCTCACTCCATCCTTCTTCAAAAATTGTTCTGACTTGTATTTCTGCGAAGTAATTTTCCTTTGTCAAGTTTGTTGAAACAACATAGTGAACTGACCTATATCCTTTCTTGTGCTTTTCTTGCTTGCAGCCAATACCTTTACACATTTTTACAAATTCTTCTTCATCCCCTTCTCTGTAATAATGTGTTGGTGTTTCTCCTTCTTTTAGCATAAACATGCCAATTACAAAATGATGTATGCCGTATATATCATTCTTAAAGATATGCAGGGCACGAATACCTATAAGGTCCGTAATTTCAGAGCGATAATTAAGAATTGTAATTTCTCGTTTAGGGTTTTCTAATTTTTTACGAATAATTTTTTCAATAAGACCATTGGCGTCTTTTATTCTATATCTCACAGAATGAACTCCTATCTCTCTAGCCTCTTTTGAAAAGAGAATGTCAACAATAGCTTTTGCTGAATGTTGTAATTTTGATTTGAGAGAAGAATAGTTATTGTAAATCTTAACCAAGTCGTCCCAAACAAGACCTGTTTTGACAAAGTCGGCTGACTTAATTCCGTAGCGTGAAAGAAATTGTTGTTTAGGCAATAAAGAGTCTGCCGAAATGATTGTTTGTTGTTTTGGTCGGGTAACTTTCTTTATAGGTTTCTTACTTTTCAATATGTCAATTCAAATTTTGTTGTTGTTTAAAGATATTAATTTTATCTGTTCATTTTTTGTACTATTGTATAATGTTAATTCTGTCACAAAGGTATTACCATTAACTTATATATGTAGTTTTTGCTTACATATATTTTTTTCAAATATATAAAAAAATAGCTTATAAATCATCCAAACAGAACTTATTTCCTTTTGAATTTCAGCTCTTACTTTATTTTTTTTTGAAATTTTAATTCGTGTTTTTTTGTTTCGATAATTTATGAAAGTATTACAAGTTTCATTTTTTCATTTTTGCTTTTGCAGTTAAGAAATATTGTTGGAGCGTTAAGCGATAATTTGTTGTTGAAACCAAACGTGAAGTATAAAACTTTTCGTCCATCAATTGGAAAAACATCATCATTCCATTGTTTAAATACCTGAATTTGGAATTTAAAAGCTTGTCCTGCTGGAACTTCTATTTCGTCTGTTAGAGAGAAAGTTGATATCTTATTTCTGTCTGGAAGTTCAATTTTAAATTTTGCAATTGACTTTAAAATTCGAGGTTGGGTAATTCCAGAAAGTCCGCTATAAAGATGTTTTGCCTTAAGTTTAATTTCCTTAAACAAAATTGTCTTTGTAGTATGGTTTATGAGTGAAAAATTTAGAATTGGAAACTCAGATTTGTCTGTGTGATTATTAATAAAAGCATTTTCAACATTGTCATAGTTGTCCCAAGAACAATTTTTACTGTCAATAGAAATAGTTGCACATTCTATATTTTTTCTTGTGAAATATTTGATTTTGGTTTGCTCTACTTCTTTTCTTGAGATGTCACCTTTGGTTATTTTTGAATGACAGGTCGGACAGAGTAAAAATAAATTTGATAGTTCGTTATTTTCAGGGTTTTCGTCAATATGATGAATATGAAAATGTCCAACTTCATCGTTACTACAAAATGGGCAGGTAGAGTTTATTTCTTGTTGAAGAATTGAACGAACTTTTGTGGCTTGTTTTATCTTAACTCTATTTTTTTTCGTGTTTTCGTCCATTTGTTTTGTGTCTTGCAGTATGGTTAGTTAGGTGTGCACATAACGGTCTCGGCTATGAGTAGTTGCGTGTTTTAGCACGATACTTTACAAGTACACACCACGTTGAAAATCTGCGAGGATTCTCAGAAGTAGGTGAGAACAAGCAATTACTTATAGCCATTGTTGTGCATTGTTTTTTATATAATTTTTACTTTCAATTATTTGTAAAGCCCAGTCAACTAAATTGTCATAATGGACAAGAAGTGTAGATTCGTTTCTTTTCAATTTTCGTTGCAATAGTCTGGTGTAATCATTATAGTGCTTTCTTTTTCCAGCAACAATAACATAATGAAATCTAGTAGAGTCATAGTCTATGAATTCAGTTGGTAAGCTACTATAATCAGGACTTAAATGTTTCTTAAAATATGTTCTCAAACTTATGAAATTCGAATCATTCCACATTTTCCAATCATTTATTTGTTTTAGTCCTTTCCTGATTGATTCGCCTAAATCTCCATTCTTTAAAGTTATGTTTTCATTTATTGATTCGAACTCGACAAAAACAAACTCATAGCCATAAGAGCTTGTTCCTATTAATAAATAATCACAAACATAATTATTCGAAAGTGGAACTTCAGGAAAAAGATAAGCTTCATGATGTCCAAAGGAAAAGTTTGTCAATATTCCTCCAATAATAAAGTAAAGTTTATTTTCTTTAATGAATTTAACTACATCACTTTCCTTTACTTTTCTTTCTTCAATTAATTGTTTAAATTTTTTAGTCCAATTTTTTAGTGCTGGATTATCAAAATCGTATGCTTTTAGGTTGAAATTTGGAAATGCAGTTTTGTAGATGTAAAGATGTTTAGGGAAATCCATAATATCTGCTACACTAAATTCCTTTTTGGTTTCAAAATCGGCTAGTATTTTGAAATCATTTTTGTTTAGTTTTAAGAAGTCTTTTTTGAATAACAATTAAATCATTTTAGGTTTTAAATAATGCACAACTTACATATATGTATGGCTCAATCATACATGTACACCCCAATATGGGCAGACAGGTATGGTAAAATTTAAAAAACTGTCTTACATATTTTTTCCAAATATATAAAATAGTTTATAAATTTACCAAATAGATTTTTATATTTCCCGATTCTTTATTGCTTATGTTTCTTAAGATATAGAATTACCTCAACAAACTAACCGTACCTTTTTCAGTTACCGTTTCCCCTGCTTTGGTGGCATAGGTTACTACATAAAAATAAGTACCTTCGGATGCTTTATTTCCTGATGAAGTAACTCCATCCCAAAGTAATAATTCAGGTGTTGATTCATTATTTATATATTCATACATCTTTTCTCCCCATCTATTATAAATAATTACTTCTATTGTTGAGATTAATTCTGCATCAATTATTTGTATGCTAAATACATCATTATGCCCATCATTGTTGGGTGTAAATACGTTTGGAATTATTAATCCAATATTTCCCTCTACTACAAAAGTAAAACAAGTAGTATCTGCACAATAGGGCTGATTATTATAAGCTACTAAACAAACAGGGTATGAACCACCATTTGTAAAGGTGTAAGTTAAATGTTGGGTGTAAAAAGTATCGTTAGGTAATAACCAAATAAACTGATTAGCGTTGTTGCTGATGTCGGTTAATGTTACTGTTAAAGGAGCTTTCCCTTGTGTTGGGTTTCTGATAAATGCTGCTTGTACATTGTTTGTATATCCTACTGCTACGGTATCATAAAAAGCACAGTTGTTTAGGAAATTTTCTACTATGTAGGTTCCTTCTGCTAATTGGTTAAACATTCCTGAGTTGTTACTACTTAGTAAATTAAAGTTATTATCATACAGCGTAAAATTGTAATTGGCATTAGTATTAAAATGTGCTGTGATACTGCCTGTTGCACTGCCGCATATGGTTGGTGTGGTGGTAATACTATCTATGGGTTGGGTTACCCAAATTTTAACATGTTCTGTTTTTATGCAACCGCTATCGTTTTTTATGGTAACAATATAGGTGGTAGTTTGTGGCGGACTTGCCATAGGGTTGGCGATGCTCGTATCACTTAACCCACCAAAAGCTCCAAACCAACTGTATTGGCTACCTCCTGTGGCATTCAATTGTACACTATTTCCTAAGCAAATGGTATCTTGTAGTGCTGTTGCTGTGGTGCTAAAGGTGTCGCAGGGGGTACTATAAGAAAGCATTACCGCTCTAATAGGATTGGTTAATGGAGCAAAATTAGATTGGTAAGTAAAAGTAATATCAACAGCTGTATCTCCATTGGTTACATAACTTTTTATATCAGCCAAAGCATCAGTACCTGCCATTAAACTATCTGGTGTGTCATCATCCAAACCAAATAAAGTATCGTTGTAGTGAGCAAAATTAGACCATGCACCAACACATGTCCATAAATTAGAATTAAAATCTTCTCCTCCTATTAAACCTATATTGTTACTATTAACTGAAACATAAGAACCATCCTGAATCGTATCACATGCTGAATTATTTATAATAGCTAAACAAACAGGCTTCAAATTATTTATTTTATTAATATTGCTAATATTATAACTAATTAATGGTGCAACATCGTATTTGTTAATATATAAGTTTAATGCTGTTTTGGATAATGATGGGTTTTCAAAGACAATATAAAGGTAAAAAAAAGTATAGGCTCCTTTTAATGGGTTAGGATGGGGTGGTATTACCAATGAATAATTATTAACAGTAGGACTTGTATTTGTTGTTATATCCAATATATGTATGCCAGAGTTAGGGCGATTGAAGTTTAAAGAAGAATATGCTAAAAATCCATTTGTTACGATGGAAGCATTAGTGAAAGTATAGGCAACTCCATTTAAAGTAACAGTAAAATCATCTGCCAAACTGTCACGTGCGGCAATTAAATACGCTTTTTTGATAGTACTGTTAGGGGGTATTTGTACTGGCATATTTATAGTACCCGAACCAAAGGCTGCGGTTCCTCCATTGCCAGTGATACCCCCTTGTAATATATCAGAGTAAATTAATGTTTGAGAAAAAATATTAAATGAACAGAGCAATAATAAAAACAAAGTAATAATAAACTTACTTTTTAGATGTTTTATTTTTAATTTGTTGCTCATCATTTATCGGTAAATTAAAAAAATCTTCAATAGAACAATCATGTATTTTTAAAATATTCAATAATGTTCGGATAGTAATATTCGCTTTACCTTTTTCTATTTGCCAATAATGCATTCTTGATAAATCATGCTCTATTGCAAAATGCTCGTAACTATTAAATCCTTTTTCTTTTCGTAGAAATTTAAATCTTAAACCTATTTCTATTAAAATTTCTTCTTCGGATTTCATGTCTATTGGAATTAATAAGTTAATCCTCCAATATTCCGAAAAAGAACATTCTAATATTACACTACAAAAATATACATTATTAAATAATACATTATATATTAGGTTATTTTAAAATTATTTATATATTTGTTTCATATTTAATTCAAAGATAAACAACTTAAAATAAATGAATTCTCTATTTTATATCGTTTCAGACATTTTTTTGACCGTTTATAACCTCAAACCTGCCGTTTATATATTAAACCTCGCACTTTATACATTTCTTTTGAATTTAAAAATTTTACCTTATACTTTTGTTTCGTAAATTATTTATTAATCATTAAAAACATACAATTATGAAAAAAATTTTATTATCGACTATTGTCATCATTGCAATAGCATTAACAGGGCTACAAGCCCAGAATTCAATATGGAGTTTTCCTCCTTATTTTGGTAAGTTCAATCCTGGAATGCAACCACCCCAACCCCTCCCTGCCCCTGATTTTGGTCAGCCAACACCCGTTCACTATGCAGGATTACCGGCAGAATATAGCCACAATGCCATGCAAGATAAAGATGGTAACTTATTATTCTTTATAGTAGATGGAATTATTTATGATAAAGACGGATATTATATGACTACTATGGATGTATGGAGTGGTTCAGGAGAAATTTTAATTGTACCAGACCCTATAGACTGTCATCTTTACCACATCTTTTACGATGGAATTGCTCATGTTAACCTTACTTCTCATCCTTTTTATTTTTTATTAGACATGAATAATCCGACTGGTTCTAATTCAGTTTCATTAGCTAATTTCCCCGGTATTGTAAATGGAGGAAACAGCTTTGTAAAAAATTGGTATAACCAATACGCTGCTTCACAATTAAGAACTGACGGAAGTAGATATGTGTTTATTAATAAGTACGATATGGTTCATATTTTTAAAATTGATGCTTCAGGTCTTTCTCTAATAACAACCTATGCTAATTCTAACCCTAATTTTCCTTCCAATTATAGCTCATCCAATGCCAACAGGTCTGAAATGGAAGTAATAGAAGTAATTAGCCCCATTACAGGTTCTCCTGCTTACAGATTAGCTTTGTCTTATCCAAGTTCAAATGTATCCTTAGGTATTAAAAGTAATACTGTTTTAAACGCTGACATAGACTTTTCTACAGGAAATGTAATTTCAGGCTCAGAAGAATTTACAGAATATACTTACTATAATAATGAAGAAGCTCATGTGCATGGATTAGAATTTTCGCAAGACGGTAATTTATTATACATACTTCACGAACCTACCACTACATACAACTCAGTTATTGACATCCATACAGTAGGGACAGGTAATAACAATTTTTCCACTTTAACTATTAGCAACCCTAGTGATTATCAGTTTTCACAAATGGAGTTAGGAAAAGATAATAAACTTTATGTAGTGGGAGAAAATCCCTCAACAGGAACAAGATTAGCCACTTTATCAAATACCAATACCCCCAATCCTGTAAACTGGAATAGTAATGCTCTAGCTGTTGGTTATAATTATGTTTATTCCAATTACTTTGGAGGTGTATCAAATAATTTATTAAAATTATACCCTCTCCCTGACCAAATAGACGGTATGGATTATACCGCCCACTTTACTACTGACCCCGAATGCTGTATAGCCTACACTAGTTTTGATGTAGAAGCCGATAAAAACAACCAAGAGTATACAGGAACAGCCACATGGAGTGCAGGAGCTACCAATAACCCTTTTGGTTCTGTAAGTGGTATAGTAACCGTAAGAGATAAATTGGTAATAAAACAAGGAGCTAACATTACCATTAATAGCATGACTTTTGAGTTTGCTGTTGGAGCAAGGTTGATAGTAGAAAACGGAGCAAGATTAACCATTAATGGTACTACCCTTACTGTTTATAGCGATTGTGGCGGAAATGCCTTAATGTGGCAAGGAGTAGAAGTATGGGGAATAGGGACAGGTACTTTTCAAGCAGCCGTTTCAGGTAAATTTATCGCTCAGAATTATTCTGTAATTGAACATGCTATTGAAGGAGCTGTTAATTTCAACCATGTTGCCTCACCTTATTACGCTAACAACGGAGGTATTATTCAGGCAACCACAGGCACTAAGTTTAGAAATAATTACAGAGATGTAGTGTTTAATCCTTTTCAATCGGTTTTTGGTAGTAGTCAACTTAACGACCAATCCTATTTTAATGATGTAACTTTTATTACCGATGCTTCTTTAAATAATTCTTCTTTAAACAATGGAATTACTCATGCCACATTGAATGAAGTTACAGGCATTACTTTTTCTGGTTGCGATTTTGAAAACACCGATGTATCAGGAACTGTATATCCTTACACAGGGAGAGGACAGGGTGTTTTAAGTTATACCTCAAAATTTACCGTTCAAGCCAGATGTGCAAACATGACTATTCCTTGTTCAGTTTTTGATGAATCTAATTTCACCAACCTTACTGAAGGTATAGTAGCTTTAAACACAATAAGAACCAAAGTCGCTTTTATTAATAAAACAAATTTCAATAACAACTTTAAGTCTATTTTTATTTTTAATATGGAAGCGGCAAAAATTACCGAAAATGATTTTGACATAGGTGCTTCTGTTTCTCTTGGAAACTTTTCTTATGGATTGTATTTAAGCAATTGTAGTGGATATATAGTTGAAAATAATAATTTTACTACTACACATAATGGTTATGTTGGTGTTTATGTTAATAATTCGGGAACTGCTGCCAATGAAATTTACAGAAACAACTTTAGTAATTTAATTGTTGGTTCACAAGCCGCAAGTACCAATGGAGACAATATGGGTAATGGTGTTGGTTTAGAATTTAGATGTAATATTTATGAAGATACTGAAGATTATGATATTTTGATTTCTTCAGGAATGGTAGCAGATGATCATGGTAATTGTTTAACGGTAACAGGTCCTTCTAACAACCAATTTTCCTATACCGTACAATATGGTGATTTTTGGGCAGAAACTTCTTCTGTAGGAGTACCAACTTACAGATATAGCCCACCTAATGGCTACAACTTAGAACCTAGAAATACTTATTATAATTCTTCAAACACTGCTACTCACGAGTGTGTTAATTTGGCTGCATTTAATCCAAGTAATTCTTGTCCTGATAGACAAGGTGGTGGAAGAACAATGATGATGATGTCAACAGAATTAACTACACAAGAAGCGGAGTATGATAGTATAAATAATTTAATGAGTACTAAAGACACTTCACTATTAAAAGTCTTAGAGCAAGATTTGGCTGTTGTAAAAAGTCAAATGCAACTTACCAGAAGCTATATAATGCAAGAATTATTATTAGGTGATGGAAATAGTGATGGTAAATTAGAAGCTATCAACTTTTTGCAACAACACGCTGCTTATAACACTAATGCGGATGAACAAGCACTTGCACAATTGTATATTTCTGCAAACAACATTGGAGCTGCACAAAGTAAAATTGCTCAATTGCAAAGTAAACCAAACAACCAACAATTTGTTGAGTTCAGCAATATTGCTATTACTTTAAAGCAACATCCAAAACAAAACAAAGCATTACTAAAAGACAGTCTTTTATTACAACAAGTAAAAAACCTTGCTAATCAACCAAATGAAAATTCAGCAGTAGCTTCTGCCCGTGCTTTATTGGTAAGTTTAGGGTTAGCTACTTATGAAGACTATATTGAGGTAGTTATTCCAACAAATAGTAAAGCTCGTTTAGCTAACGAAGAGAAAACCAACGTTTCTAATAAGGATAGTTTTGTTAACGTATTCCCAAATCCTGCTAACGATAATTTAACTATTAGCCATAATTTAACTACTAAAGATGGTATTATATCTCTTGAAATTATGGATGTAATGGGTAGAGTTTTAATGAACAAGACCATCAACAACACTAATAACCAAATAGACATCAACCAATTATCATCTGGTTTATATTTTTACAATATAATTCAAAACGATAAAATGGTGCAGAGTGGTAAGTTAGTGGTGGAGTAATTTTAGTTTACTTTAATTAAGACTTGAAAAGCCTCAATGATTTTTATCACTGAGGCTTTTATATTATTATAAACTTATTCAATATTTGACATATAAATACTTTTTAGTGATTTATATTTTTAGATATATAGAAAATAACTTAGAAACTACTAAAACAGCTATTTAGGGTGGGTGTTTTTCTTCCAAGCAAATGCTTTAAACAGGGTTTGATGTAATCTTGGGGTAGAGGGTGAAGTAAACAGAAAATTTGAATACTTCTTTAGTTACGGCACTATCAGGTGGGTTTTTCTTCTCAGTTTAACAATTAACAAGGCAGGCAAAAAGTCTAATGATAGATATGTTTAGTCCTTACTTGCGTCTAGCTTGTCCAATAATAGTTGCTTCATTTTCTTTGCTTTTTCATGCGGTTCGCCCATTTTTGCCATAATTATATTTTTTATACTGTCTATGGGAATTGTATTGCAGCTTGGATGCGACACGTGATACATAAAATAATTCAAGTTATTTATGTCTGTAGTCCACTGCGTAAGTCCATAGTCTAACATACTTGGATCATGTTCAAGAATTAGGAAGATAACTTTATTAGTTAGTTTTCTATAAATACCTTGTTCGGTCGAGTCAAGTCCGTTAGCAAATACAGCTATGTCTTGATGGTAAAGAAAATTGTTTATTGTATCTCCGTTTGATTTGCGAACATAGCCTCTTTTTTCCTTGTGATGGTATTTGTCAAGGATGGAAAGGTGCATATTGTATTTCTCATTCTTTATTGTATCATACACGAAGTCGCAGTCACTTACAACCTCAATGGGTAGAGCTTCTATTGATAAAGTGTCGGAATTTTTTAATTCCACATTTTGATTCTCGGTCGATGTTGAGCAACTGGATAGTGAAGCAAAAAATAGTATTATATAAAATATGTTTTTCATTGTAGTCTTGCAATACACGTTAATTTATATATGAGTCTAAATCAGTCAGACTTATTTCCCAAATATATAAAAAATAGCTTACAAATCATCCAAACAGCAATTTAGGATTGGTGTTTTTAACCAAATAAATGCTTTAAACAGTGGGGGCGTAATTTGTAGAACTTTATTTTTTTCTGTTGATGTCCCTTTTGTAATGCTTTACCAATTTTCCAAATTCTTTATCTTTTTTCCGTCTTTCAACAACCGAAGATTCAAAATGGGCTTTCTCTCTTTCCAGTTTCAGGTAGTTTTCATATGAAGCGCTATCTATTTCTCCCTTTTCAACCGCTTCAATAACAGCACAACCTATCTCATTGGTGTGCGTACAATCTTTAAACTTACAATGCTGAGAAAGCTTGGTAATCATATCAAATGTAATTTCTAATCCGCTTGTTGCATCGGCAATACCTACTTCTCTCATTCCCGGATTATCAATTAAAATTCCTCCGTTTTCAAGAATAATTAATTCTCTGTGACTTGTAACGTGTTTTCCTTTATTTGTACGCTGGCTAATTTTACCTGTTCGCATTTTAGATTTTCCGGAAAGATTATTTAATAGCGTAGATTTTCCAATGCCTGAAGAACCAAGCATACAATAGGTTTTACCTTTTTCAATAATCGTTTTTATTTTGTCGTATCCATCTTGTGATTCGTTACTTATTGCAATAATCGGAACATGATGAATTCGAGCTTTTATTTTCTCCAATATCTCTAAAGTCTGCTGTTCATCAATTAAATCAATTTTAGTGAGCACTATAATGGGACTAACCTTTGATGAATTACAAATTATCAGGTATCTTTCAAGTCTATTAATATTGAAATCCCTATCAGCGGCTTGCACCAATAATGCGTAATCAATATTTGTTGCTATTATTTGTATCTCTCCAAATTTGCCAACCTCCTGTCTGGAAATAACAGAGAATCTCGGTAATATGCTATGAATAATGGAGAAATCTGAATCATAAATTGTTATTGCCACCCAATCACCAACAGCCGGAAAATCTTCACGACTTTTTGCGGTAAACCGTAAATTCCCTGTTATTTCGGCTTCAAATTCTCCTTTCTCAGTCTTTATAATGTATCTTTCTTTATGTTCTGATATAACTCTTCCAATCTCAAACTCTTTAAGGTTATTCTCATTCCTTAATTTTTCAAGTTTATCATTATATCCTAAATCTTCTAATGTCATTTCAATATAGAATTGATTAACTTATTCAATACTCTAAAATTCATGATTATTGTGCTATAATTATCGCTAACATATTAATAGGGCTGATTTTAATCAGACTTATTTTTTATATTTCCAAATTTAAATAAAATAGCTTATAAATCAAGTAAATAGTTTTTAAGCAGGCATATACTGTTTATTTTTAAGTAAAATATAGTTGGTAAATTAGTTATAAATAAGTACTTTAGTAGAGTAAAAATTAATATGAACTAAAAATTTAAAGGTATGAAAAAAATTTACTTATTAGCAATTTCTATTATGGGTTTTCAGGCAATAAATGCTCAGATTACTAACTATGCTGCCATTCCTTATGCAACAGGCTTTGAGAGTGGTACTTTAGATAACAATTGGTACACTACTTCAAGTTCTCAAGATGGAAGAATACAAATTTGGAACTCTACGAGTTTAATATGGAGTGGGGATACTGCAAAAGCACATACAGATAGTTTATGGCTAGGTATGGATAATGACCCGGGAGGAAGTTATGTAACTAATGAAGCTTGGATAGGGTTAGATTTACTAGGCGAAACACAAGTTAGATTTACTTTTTGGTGGGCAGAATGGAATGATGAAACCGAACCACAAGATGGAATTTATATTTCTGATGATGGTGGAACTTCATTTACTAAAGTACTTGATTTAAATGGTGCTTCTTATACTGATTTGCAGTGGTACTATTTTGATTTAAATTTAGATAGCCTTAATACTGTACATGGCTTAAATTTTACTGCTACTTATGTTATAAAGCTTCAGCAATACGATAATTATTATTTTGCAGGAGGAAACGATGGTTTCTTATTTGATGATATTAATGTTGAAAGTACGATAGTTTCAAACATTTCAGAGCAAGATGAAGTGAAAGTGAAAGTTTTTCCTAATCCAACTACAGACTTTGTTAACATTAGCTTAAGCAAGTCAAATAATAACTATTCCTACCAATTATATTCAATAGATGGACAATTAATTGAAGAAAATAATTCAATAAACGAAAACAGTATAAAGTTGAATTTATCTGATTATAATGCTGGAGTTTACTTTGTTAACCTGTATAGCAATGGAGAAATGATACACTCTCACAAACTATTCAAACAATAATATCTATTATTGATGAAACAGAAAGAGGCTGATTATTTTAATCAGCCTCTTTTTTTATTCAGTATTCTTTATGTTGTAAGAAAAGTCCTCTAGAGTTTAGAAGTAAGAGAGACTTTTAATTAAACCTTGCTTTACTCTTAACACCACCAAATGGGTTAGGGTAAACGTATCTAAAAGCAATTTCATAAGCCCCTTGTCCGCCCGAAGCATCATTTAATGAAGAAGTATTTACATCATAACTAAAGGTAAGGTTGTAATTATCAATTTCAAAACAAATCATGGCTACTACTGCATCTTGCCATCTGTAAAATAATCCTCCGCCCATTGCCATTCCTTTTACATTTTGTGTGTATTTAGATTCTTCTTTAAACTTATACAACACATTAGAACCAAACATTATTTCATTTATAGCTCCTTGTCGGGAATAAAATAAATAAGGCAATACCGTAAATTTAGGACTTACACCAACAATAGCATTGGCATGCCATATCCATCGGTAATGTAATTGGTCGGCAAAAACATTTTGAAATTCAAAATCGGGCTTGGTTAAGTGGTGCATAGAAATACCACTGTTTATCAACAATTTTTTTCCCGAAAGGTAATTTTCATCATTTCTGTAAGTCCAAACAATTCCCGAAGTATAATCTGTAGTACCAAATGATAAATTATCACTACCATTACCTTCGTTAGAAGTAAGTGTAGAATTGTATTGAAAACCATCATACTGACTTCCCCATTTAAGCGAAGCAATAGAAGTAGAACGCTGAAAATAGCCACCCTGAACTCCTAAACCAAGCGTATTTTTTTCATTAACATTTACATGATAAGCAATACTAAGGTTAGCTTGAGTGGTTTTGGTTTGCGATTCTCCGGCTTTATCATTAAAAAAGTAAAGACCTCCGGCAAAATAGCCTTTTTTGCTACTGTTTTTAGGTTTAAAATTCATGTCAAAGCTAGCCATCATGGTATTAAAAGGAGTAGTTACGCTTCCCCATTGGCTACGGTAGTTCAAAATTCCACGCATGGTATATTCCGAACCGGCATTGGCAGGATTAACCAATAAGGGAGTCATGTGTGTCTGGCTTAAGTGAATATCTTGAGCAAAAATACTGCTCACAAAACACATTAATATTAGTATAATTATTTTTTTCATGTCTTTTTAATAGCTAGCTTCTTATTTAAAGATAGTAACATCTCCTTTCAATTCTATTTCTTCTCCATTAATTAACTTTGCCTGAACAGTATAAACGTAAACACCTGAGTTAAGATGAGTGCCGTTATAAAATCCATCCCAACAACCATTAATATCCTCACTTTCGTAGATTAAAGCTCCCCAACGAGAATACACTCTAAACAATACTTCTGATAAACAGTTACTATATACTTTTAGGCAGTCATTATTACCATCGCCATTAGGTGAGAAAGCATTGGGTACATAAACCTCTCCGCAAGTTTCATCAACATAAACCGTTACACAAGCGGAATTAAAACAACCGTCTTTTTGCGTTTGCACACAATAGGTAGTGGTTTCCCTTGGAGATGCTGTTGGATTAGGACAAGTTGTACAAGACAAACTATCGCTTGGTGTCCAAACAAAAGGTGGTGTGCCTTGAGCAAAAATAGGAGTAGATTGCCCCATCATTATAGTGGTGTCTGCATAAGCATTAATAGTTGGTAATGGTTTTACCTGAACAGTGTAAGAAGTACTATCGATACAACCGTTTGTTGTCACTATTATAGTATACGTGGTAGTGTCATTTGGCATAACACTTATGGTAGAAGTAGTATCTGTGGTACTCCATAAATAAGAACCTCCACCCGTTGCTGTAAGTTGGGTAGTTTCTCCATCACAAATAATATCAGTTCCTGTAATCGTAGCCACTGGTTGAGGAATTAAATTTACGGTATGCTGAGCTGAATCTATACATCCAAAAGAACTTGTACCAACAACCGTATAAGTAGTGGTAACAGTTGGAGAGACCGTTATAGAAGGAGAGGTAGCACTGTTGCTCCAAACATAAGAAGCAGCACCTGTAGCTGTTAATGTTGCGTTTGTTCCGAGGCAAATAGAATCATTTCCGGTAATAGTAATGTTAGGTAGTGGATTAACAGTTACGGTAACACTAGTAGAATCAAAACATCCATTAGCATTGGTAACAATTACACTATAAGTAGTGGTAGTTGTAGGAGTAACAGTAATTGCAGCTGTAGTGTCTGTAGTATTCCATAAATAACTATTCCCACCACTTGCTGTAAGTGTAGTAGAATCTCCCACACAAATAGTAGTATTTCCTGAAATAGTTGGGGTAGGAGGATTGTTTACAGTAACAGTAAAATAGGCTGTATCTGTACAACCACCCACATCAACTGCAACCCAATATGTAGTAGTGGTTGATGGTGAAACAATTAATGAATCTAAAGTAGAATTGTCACTCCAAGTGTAAGTTCCACCACCTGAAGCATGTAAAATTAAACTTTCGCCTAAACAAATAGCAGTATCATTAGCAGTAATACTTGCTGTTGGTTGTGTTAAAATCTGAACAGTTGTAGTATCATAACCCACACAACCATTTGCATCTGTTCCTTCTACCCAATAAGTTGTAGGTGTGGCCGGGTTTACATTTCTAGGATTGGTAGTACTGTTATCATCCCAAACATAGGTATTTCCACCTGATGCTGTTAATGTTGCAGTAGAACCATTACAAACGCTTACAGGGTTATCATTATTAATTTGAATAGTAGGGTTTGGATTTACCGTAATAGTTTTTGTCATGGTTTGTTTATTACCACAAACACCTTCTACAACTAAAGTGTAAGTAGTAGTAGTAGATGGTTGAACTGTGATATTTTGAGTAGTATCTCCACCAGGCATCCATAAATAAGAAGAAGCCAAATCAGGACCAAATAGAGTAGTAGTGTCTCCATAGCAAATGTTTGGTCGTGGTGCAACTATATCAGGAAATTGAATACCAGAGTTTGCGGTTATGGTGTAGCTACAAATATCTCCGGCATAACCATCTATCATTAAGTAATAATCATTACCAATAGTTAGGTTGTTAGCAGTAATGGTAAAGTTAGTAGAACTTTCTTCAAAATTAGATACAGGAGTAAAATTGCAACAACTTGTTGCTGCTTCAAAAATTTGCATTTGAATTCCCCCCGAAGGATAATTACCAATCCAGCAGTTACTAATGGCTACATTAAGAATAGCAGTTGTATTTCCTGCTGTAAATTTAATCCACGAGTTATTGTTAATTTGAACATCAAATAAAGGAGCGCCTGTTCCCCAAGGTCCACCTTGACCAAAAATACCACCGGTATTTGTTCCTGGAGTATAGGTGTAGGTAGGAGGGTTGTTTTGTTCTGCATTTCCACGCATATTACAAGGTCTATCTGGTGTGTAAGCAGCACTAGTAGTTCCGCTATAACCATTCAAATCACATATATATAATGCTGTAGAGCAAAAATCATTTACAGGAGAGGCCACACATATTCCAAAATCTCCTGTGGTTGTTCCATACCCCCAATACCTTATGTAATAAGTAGCTCCTGGTGTTAATCCTGTTGCAGAAATAAAAGGTTTAAAATCGTTTCCTGTTCCTGGATAGTTATAATCATCAGAACAAGCTATTTGGGTTAAACTGCCACAAGTTCCACTATATAAAGCCATCACACCATCATTAATACCAAAATTTAGCTGTGTAGTTATTGAAATCTGACCATTTGCAGGAACAACAACACTAAACCATACATCTGCACTTCCGGCACCAAATCCACCTTGTTGTGGAGCAGATCCACCTGCACAAGCTGAAGGAGTAGGAGCTCCCATTGAAGCTGTAGCACCAACTGTTGAGAATTGTAAGAAATTACAATCTGAATTAACAGTAGGTAATGCTATGGCATTACAAGGTTCATCATTAGTCGGTATTGGAGATGCAGAAGGTCCTGTTATACAGATGTCAAACGGATGTCCACCGCCACCATAATAATCATAAACTCTAACAAAATAAATGTTTCCCGGAATTAATCCTACTGCATTTATTACTTCATTTCCGTTCATAAAGCCTGAATCTTCGCACTGTATAGAGCTAAGTGATCCACAACTTGTTCCTGAAAATAACTCTAATACGGGATCCATAGATGAAGATGGATTTACAGTAATAGTTGCTGTTGAGTTAACAGCTGTAAAGCTAAACCAAACATCATCATCAGCGTTCCCTGTACACCCTAGCATTGATTGGGTAGCACCTACTGAAGTAGCACTTGTGTTTATACACGTGGTGTTTACTAATAAATTGATAGCATTTCCACAGTTATCATTACTTGGAGCAGGAGGAGGGTTGGTAACACAAATAGTAAAAGTTCCTGAACCAGAACCAGTACCGTAATGATAAACTCTTATTCTGTAGGTATTGCCTATGGTTAATCCTGTTGCATTAATGGTTTCAGTTTGTCCCGTAAAACCTTGATCCATACATGATATAGATACCAAAGAAGCACAAGTATTAGAAAATAGTTGCACTACAGGATCCATACTAGCACTTGGTGTAACAATAATTTGGTGAGAGGTGTTAGTGGCAACAAATTGATACCAAACATCATCATCGGCATTTCCAACACAACCCGGAATATTTTGAGTTGCTCCAATAGTAGTTCCTGATGTAGGTGAAGAACAGTTAGCAGTAACATTTATAGAAGTAGCAAAAGAACAATTATCTGCTTGGGCAAATAAATTATTGCTTAATGCTATAATAGTAAATAGTATAAATAATTTAAAAAATCTCATAAATCAAGGACTAAGGGTTAATAGTTTCGAATTTTATTTCTTTAGGCATCAAACCGTGTTGAGAAATAATTTTTTTCAAATCGGTAGGCTGAAATAGTATATCTCCCTCAGATTTTCTAGGTTTTTCTTTAACAATTACCACTAATTGACCCAATCTTTTTTCTTCTTTATATTTCACTTTAGTCTCAGAAACATTAACAAGTTGACTTACTTCTGTTTCTATTTCAGAAATGCTTGTAGCCGATAATTCTCCAGAAAAATCATAATAATACATGGTCGTTACTTCTTGTTGATTAGTTGCCGTAGTTTGAGAAAACAAGTTGACAGCACCAAAAATAAAGAGATGAATAAAAAGGACTAATGGTTTAAAAAATTTCATATCAATGATTTATAAATAATTAACAAAAGGGAAAGCAAATGTATAAAATTTTAACCATTGAAAGCAAATCTATTTTCTAACATTGTGTTAGATTAATAATACAATGTAGATTAAGATAAGCTATGAATGAAGTATATTATTTACTTTGTTAGTTATGGAATGTTTTTTAAAGTTGTATATATAGAGGAGGGAATAAGCGAGAATAATCAAGTGTGAGAAAAACACACAAAAAAAGATTAAAAAAAATGTATTCACAATCAGATGATTAAGGGATGGGAAAAATAAAAGTAAAAAAAAAGTCAGAAAAAGTTTTGGGAAAA
>SWBZ01000001.1_pt1 | contig 92718 bp, 87 predicted proteins | sample 4693031 | NCBI WGS metagenome assembly SWBZ01 (sample SAMN10267274, study PRJNA491770) | bioreactor metagenome | isolation source: DHS bioreactor inoculated with | place: Japan: off Shimokita Peninsula
TGCTCTTTCCCCTGCCACTTGACAAGGATCAGTCACATATCAGCTGTGATGCCCAGGGAGGTTGTTGAGTCTGCTGATGGGTGCGGCGCCGATTGCGGAGTGTCGCCTGTGGTGATTGTAGAAGTGGATCCAGCCCGGCAGCGCGTTTCGGCGCTCGGTTTCTGACGGGTAGAAGCGGGCGTAGGCCCAACCGTCGGCGAGGGTCCGGTGGAATCTCTCGATCTTTCCGTTCGTCTGCGGCCGGTAGGGGCGAGTGTGCTTTGGGTGGATGTCGAGTTGCGCGCAGGCGTCGCGCCAGGCGTGGGACTTGTATGCCGAGCCGTTGTCGGACAGGACTCGCTCGACCGTGACGTTGCGGTCTTTGAACCAGGCGACGGCGCGGCGGAGCACTCCGATCGCGGTGTCAGCCTTCTCGTCGGCGCAGATCTCGACGTAGGCGACGCGGGAGTAGTCGTCGACGACGGTGTGGAGGAACGCGGTGCCCAACAGTGGGCCACGCCATTTTGAGCGTGGCGCGCCGGTGCGTTCGACGGTCGCGGACCGGTTCCGATCGCCTTGCTGTTTACCGACGTAGCGCCAGCCGCCGCCATCGGGGATGTTGCCGAACTTGGTGACATCGACGTGGATGAGCGATCCGGGGTGGTCGTGCTCGTAGCGGCGGATCGGTTCCCCGGTGACTCGGTCGATGCGGCTCAGCCGGTTGATGCGGCAGCGAGTGAGCACCGCGTGGACGGTCGAGGCCGGGACGCCCAGCTCACCGGCGATTTGCACCGGACCGAGCCGGCGGCGCCACCGCAGTCGGACGATCTGACGGACGAGCTCGGGCGGTGTCTTGGACGGCATCGTGTGCGGGCGGCTGGACCGGTCGATCATCCCGGCCGGCCCTTCGGTGCGATACCGGGTCGCCCATTTGCGTGCGGTGATCGGCGAGACCATGAACATCTTCGCCGCGACGGTGACCGGCCAGCGCTCGTCGACGATGAGTCTGGCCAGCCGTAACCGAGCGCGTGGGGTGAGTGCAGCGTTAGCGTGGGACACGAAGGCCTCCTGTTGCGTGAAGCGGTTCCTTAGACAGCTCCACTTCACAACGGGAGGCCTTCCCGTGTCAGCAGATCAGGAGTGATTCACGAAGCAACGTCCCTGGGCATCACACCTAGCTGCGCGGGTCCGCTGCGGCAGTCCTAGCCGTGATAGGCGGGGCTGAGGCCGATGAGCAGGCACGCCGTCCAGTGGCAGAGGAACGCCAGCACCGTGCACACGTGGAAGATCTCGTGGAACCCGAAGTGGTTCGGCCACGGGTTAGGACGCTTGAGCGCGTACACGACGGCACCGAGGGTGTAAAGGATGCCGCCCACCGCGACCAGAACCATCATCGCGACGTTGGCCTGGAACAGCGGCACGATGTACATGACCGCAGCCCATCCGAGCACGAGATAGAGCGCCACGTACAGCCAGCGTGGGGCGTCGATCCAGAACACGCGGAACAGGATGCCGAGAATCGCCCCACCCCAGACCAGCGAAAGCAGAATGATCGACTGGCTCGTCGGTAGCGCGAGCACCGCGATCGGGGTGTAGGTGCCGGCGATCAGAAGCAGGATGTTCGCGTGATCGATGCGCTTGAGGACCGCGCGGGTCTTCGGCTTCCACCGGAACCGGTGGTACAGCGCCGAGTTCCCGAACAGCAACAGCGACGTCAGCATGAACACTGCCGCCGACCATTTCGCGGCCGCTCCCTGGGACAGGGCGATCAGGACGATGCCTGCAGCTATCGCGATGGGGAAGGTGGCTGCGTGGATCCAGCCACGCCACGAGGGCTTCAATTCCTCAGGAGTGACCGACTCAGCCTCTTCGATCAGCGGCAGCCGAGGCATCTCGGCGCCATCGACCGACTCGTCCCACTCGGGGGCCGGGCGATCAGTGGGATGGTTCACGCCAGAGCTCACCCTCCGAGCCTACGAGCCGGAGTATTCCCGCGGGGGCACGCGTCGGCGCGTGGCAGCTCGCCGTACCCGGCCGGGGGCAGGAGTAACGTGGCCGTGTGGCATCGGGACTCGGGACAGCGCGTGGCAAGGGCCCGCTGTATCGGCTCTACACCGCTCGGCTTCGCCGTGAGCTGACCCCCGAGAACATGCCGCATCACATCGCGATGATGATCGACGGAAATCGGCGTTGGGCGCGTCAGCTCGGCTACGAGACCGCCGCACACGGTCATCGAGCGGGAGCCGCGAAGATGCGGGAGTTCCTGGAGTGGTGCGACGACCTCGGAGTCAAGGTCGTCTCGCTCTACCTACTCTCGACCGACAATGTCCGAAAGCGCGATGCCGCCGAGTTGAACGACCTGCTTCAGATCATCGCTGAGCTTGCCGAGGAGATCTCGCGGGTTCGCGACTGGCGGGTCAAGCACGTGGGTCGAGCCGAGCTCCTACCCCCTGAGCTCACCAGGGTGCTCCGCGCCGCGGAAGATCGGACAGCTGGCAACCCCGGCCTTCACGTGAATCTGGCTGTCGGTTACGGGGGGCGTTCCGAGATCGTGGATGCCGTCCGCAGCATCATCGCCGCCCACGATCGGGACGGCGGGTCCCTCGAGGAGCTTGCCGCAAGCCTCACGCCCGAGCAGATCGGTGAACACCTGTACACCGGGGGGCAGGCAGACCCCGACCTCGTCATCCGAACCTCCGGAGAGCAACGGCTCAGCGACTTCCTGCTCTGGCAGAGCGCACACAGCGAGTTCTACTTCATGGAGGCGCTCGGACCCGACCTTCGGGAAGTGGACTTCCTTCGTGCGCTGCGTAATTATGCGAGTCGGGAGCGCCGCTTCGGCGGCTGAGGGACCGCTGCGCCAGCCCACGCCTTCGTCCGGCGTGCGAAAATGTGACAGTGACGGGTGATATCACGACGTATATCGAGTCCTTCGATTCCGAGCCCGGCTATCTCGACTGGGCGGCATTCGGACCGCTCTCGCCAGTTGTTCGCAGCGAAGTGCACGCGGATGCCGAGCTCCTCGGAACGGGCCGCCGCTCGAGCGTTGACCTCGTCAACGAGCACGTCGACCAGTCGCGCTCTCACGCGGCATCCGTGCTGGGTGTTCCCGCGGACCAGATCGTCATTCAGCCCTCGACCAGTCACGGCCTGCAGCAGGCGATCTACGGCCTCAGCGGCACGCTTCTGCTCTCTCGTGCCGAGTACCCGGCGTTGACGATCGCCGCGGCGCGCGCCGAGGCGTCGCTCGGCACGATGCGAGCGGCGTGGCTCGAGCCCGGGAACGGGTTCGTGACCCCGGATGTCGTCCGCGAAGCCCTCACCGATGAGGTCACGGCGGTCGCCGTGAGCCTCGTGGATTTTCGCACCGGCTATCGCGTCGACCTCAGCGCCCTCCGCGACGTGATCGGAGACCGACTGCTCATCGTCGACGCGATCCAGGGGCTCGGGATCGTGGACGCCGATTACGGTGCGGCGGATGTCGTCTGTGCCAACGGATACAAGTGGCTGCGCGCCGGACGCGGCACCGGCGTCGCCACCTACAGCCCGCGTGCGGTCGATCGGCTGACGCCGGTGCTCTCGGGCTACGCCGGGGTCGCCGATGGACTGCCCGTGGATGAAGTGCCCGAGCCGTCGCGAGATGCGCGAGCTTTCATCGTCTCGAAGGCCGATTCACTCGCGGCTGCTCGCCTGGGCAGTGCACTCCATGAGATTCACCAGGTCGGTGTGGCGACGATCGCCGCAGCCGTGGAGGCGCGGGCAACGCGAGTGATCGAGATCGCCGATGAGAACGCCATCCCCGTCATCACCCCGCGAGAGCCCGAGCACCGCGCGGGGATCGTGACGTTGGCTCCCGAACCGCAGGACGCGGGGCCGCTCGCGGCTGCCCTCGCTAATGCGGGAGTCACGATCACCCCCCGGGGCGGCACGATCCGCGTCTCTGCCCACGCCGGTACCGATGACGAGTCGCTGTCGCTGCTGGCCGCCACGCTCTCGGCCTACGTGGCAGCCCGAGCCTGGTAGGGCTCGGAGGAATTTACCTCGACGTAACGGGACCGACAGCGTGTCGATGCCTACGCCACCCGCTCCCCGTCGTACGTTCAACTCGTCGGGCAAGGCGCCCGACCGGGTCGGCCGTCAGGATCGCGACTCGTGACCCCTGGTCGACTCGCTGGGTACCGGGAATTACCACCCGGGGCGGGAGTGGGTTGTGACCACACGGGCAGCACAGGCACAGAACCGGGTTCACCAGGATGACCGGATCGAGGATGCCGAGCAGGATCAGACGCTGCGCACCTACGTGCTCGACACATCGGTGCTGCTGAGCGATCCGCGCGCGTTCTTCCGATTCGCGGAGCACAATGTCGTGGTCCCGGTGGTGGTCATCACCGAACTCGAGGGGAAGCGGCACGACCCAGAGATCGGCTACTTCGCGCGGCAGGCGCTGCGTCATCTCGACGAGTTGCGCGTCGAGCACGGGCGACTTGACTTCCCGGTTCCTGTCGGCGCCGGGGGGACGTTGCGCGTCGAGCTGAACAACACCAATCCCGAAGCCCTGCCCTCGGGTATGCGGCTGGGCGACAACGACAGTCGCATCCTTGCCGTGGCCATGAACCTGGCATCCGACGGCCAGGAGGTTACCGTCGTCTCGAAGGACCTCCCGATGCGAGTCAAGGCGGCCTCCCTCGGCATCTCGGCCGAGGAATACCTCGCCGAGCAGGCAGTCGACTCCGGGTGGACCGGCATAGCCACCATCGACATCTCCGGCGACGAACTCAGCGACCTCTACGAGAGCGAGGTCGGTACCAGCGAGCAGGTGACGGGCCTTCCGGTGAATACGGGCCTGATCATCCACTCTGAGCGGGGCTCGGGACTTGGTCGTGTCACCGGCGATGGCGGTTTCCGGCTCGTTCGCGGCGATCGCGAAGTGTTCGGACTGCACGGTCGCTCGGCTGAGCAGCGCGTCGCGATCGATCTCCTTCTGGATCCGGAGGTCGGCATTGTGTCGCTCGGTGGCCGGGCCGGCACGGGTAAGTCGGCTCTTGCCCTGTGTGCTGGGCTCGAGGCGGTGCTCGAGCGGCAGCAGCAGCGCAAGATCATCGTCTTCCGTCCCCTGTTCGCGGTGGGCGGTCAGGAGCTCGGTTACCTGCCCGGTGACCAGGCAGAGAAAATGAACCCGTGGGGTCAGGCGGTGTTCGACACGCTCGGATCCGTGGTCTCCGGGAACGTCCTCGACGAGGTCGTCGAACGAGGGCTCCTGGAGGTCCTTCCTCTGACGCACATCCGAGGTCGCTCCCTGCACGACGCTTTCGTGATCGTCGATGAGGCCCAGTCACTCGAACGCAACGTGCTGCTGACGGTGCTCAGCCGCATCGGCCAGAACTCGCGAGTGGTGCTCACCCACGACGTCGGCCAGCGAGACAACCTCCGGGTGGGGCGCCACGACGGTGTCGCCTCCGTCATCGAGACCCTCAAGGGCCAGGCGCTGTTCGGTCACGTCACCCTGGTGCGCTCGGAACGGTCCGCCATCGCGGCCCTGGTCACCGACCTCCTGGAATCGGGAGAGCTGTCCTGAGGCGGGAAGGATCGCGCTGTGAGCGAACCCTCACGCAACCATGAGAAGAGTCTCATCGAGAGGTGGGTCATCGGGGACCCGGCGTCTGTCACCATTGGTGCAACGGGTTCCGCGAGCCCCCCAGATCGCGAGACCCTCCGGTCGGTGACCCCCCAATAACCGGCCCTGCCCCCGGCGACACCCCAGACGCCGGGGGCACTCTCATGCCCTGGTCACTCTCATGCCCTGGTCACTCCCAGCGGTAGCCGGCTCCGCGTACGGTGGCGATGTGATGCGCGCCGAGCTTGCCTCGGAGGTAGCGCACGTACACGTCGACGACGTTCGACCCGGGATCGAAGTCCATCTCCCAGACCCGGCTCAGAAGCTGTTCGCGGGAGAGCACCATTCCCGGGCTGCGCAGAAACTGCTCAGCAAGAGCGAACTCCCGGGCCGACAGTTCAACCTCCCGCCCCCCGACCAGCGCGCGCCGTGACAACAGATCGAGTGAGACCTCACCGTGGACGATCGTCGTCCCCGCGTCGGCTGGTACCTCGCGCAGCCGTGAGCGCACGCGCGCGAGGAGTTCCTCGAAGGTGAACGGCTTTCGGATGTAGTCGCTCGCCCCGGACTCGAGCCCTTCGACGGTATCCCGAGTGCTGGTGCGGGCAGTCAACATGATGATGGGCACCGTGCGGCCTTCACGACGAATCTGACGAAGCACCTCGAGCCCGTCCAGTGTCGGCAAACCGATATCGAGGAGCGCGAGGTCGATCGTTCCGCCCCGAAGGAGCTCGAGAGCCGGCGGCCCGTCGTCGACGATCACCGTCTCATAGCCTGCGGCGCGCAGGCCACGTTCCACGAACGCCGAGATCTGCGGCTCGTCTTCTGCGATGAGGATCCTCGTCACCGCTTTCCCCCCTGATGGATCACGTCATCGGCGCGTACCGGCGCCGGGTAGGACGCACCGCTGGTGTGCGGCACGTGGATGGTGAACGTTGCCCCGCCCCCGGGGGTATCGGTCACCTCGCATCGGCCACCATGGCCTTTCGCGATGGCGTCGACGATCGCCAATCCCAACCCCGAGCCTCCCACACTTCGGCGTCGTCCCGCTCGGTCGAATCGGCGGAAGATGCGATGGCGCATCGCCGGTGGTACGCCGGGACCGTGGTCACGCACCCAGAGGCGGACCTCGAGAGGGTCCACCGCGCTGCCGACATCGATCGGACTCGCATCGGGGGAGTACTTCGAAGCATTGTCTGCCAGCTGCAACCACGCCTGAAGCAGGCGGTCTCCGTCGCCGAGCATCCGTCCCGTCGCCCGGTCGGTGACGTGCCAGTCGTGTCCCGGGATGACAGCCACCATGTCCGCCATCCGGGCGGTGAGAGCGGCGAGATCGATCTCGTCGGACGCGTAGGTGTCGGTCTCCGCTGCTGCCAGCAGATCGATGTCTTCGACCAGTCGTGTGAGTCGGTCGAGCTCGGCGATTCCGATCGCCCGGGTGGCATCGACGTCGGTCTGATCCGACGCATCCATGATCTCGAGATGTCCGCGCACGATGGTGATCGGTGTCTTGAGTTCGTGCCGCACATCGTCCAGCAGCTGTCGCTGCGAGTCGACCGAACCTTCGAGGCGGTCGAGCATGGAGTTGACGCTCTGTGACAGGTCGGCGATGCCCTCGCCTCCGTCGGACGGCAGGCGGCGGCTCAGATCCGCGAGCGTCATGCTTTCGGCTGCTTCTCGGACCTCCGCTATCGATCGAAGCGCCGCGCCGGCGACGAACCATCCGACGAGCACCACGAGAACAATGGTGACGACGGATGCAACGCCGAAGACGGTCATCGGCATCAGCAGGGGATCCAGCGGCGCGCCGGCACTCCAGAGCGCAGCTGCCTGCGCCGTGAATGTCACGCCGCCGACGAGGGCGAGGGCCACGGCGCACGCCAGTGCCACCCCCGTGACGATGCGACGCCGCGCCGATCGCGGCCGCTGGGACCGTGTCATGGGGTGATTATCGCCCGGCGCGCCGGTCCGGCGCATCCGCGGCAGCTCAGCCCGGGTGGGTCATTGACAGCAGGTCGAGCTTCTCATCGAGCTGCTGGGGAGTCAGCTCACCGCGCTCGATGTAGCCCAGCGCAACGACGGCTTCGCGAATCGTGATCCCTTCGGCGACCGCGTGCTTGGCGATCTTGGCCGCGGCTTCGTAGCCGATCAGCTTGTTCAGGGGCGTCACGATCGACGGCGACATGCCGGCGAAGGCCGAGGCGCGCTCGACGTTGGCTTCCAGTCCCACGATCGTCTTGTCTGCAAGGACTCGAACCGTGTTCGAGAGCAGCCGGATCGATTCGAGCAGAGCGGTCCCCATGACCGGTATCGCGACGTTCAGTTCGAACGCGCCGGAGGCGCCTGCCCAGGCGATGGTCGCGTCATTGCCGATGATGCGCGCGCACACCATCAGGGTCGCCTCGGGAACAACGGGGTTCACCTTGCCGGGCATGATCGACGAGCCCGGCTGAAGGTCCGGGATCCGTAGTTCGGCAAGACCCGTGTTGGGGCCCGACCCCATCCACCGCAGGTCGTTGTTGATCTTTGTGAGAGAGACCGCGATCGTCCGCAGAGCACCGGATGCCTCAACGAGCGCATCGCGGTTTGCCTGAGCCTCGAAGTGGTCCTTGGCCTCGGTGATCGGCAGCTCGGTCTCAGCGACCAAGATCTCGAGGACCTTCTGGGGGAAACCGAGCGGAGTGTTGATTCCGGTCCCGACGGCGGTACCGCCCAGGGGGACCTCGGCCACGTGGGGGATGACAGCCTGAACACGCTCGATGCCGAGGCGGATCTGGCGGGCGTAGCCGCCGAACTCCTGGCCGAGGGTGACGGGGGTGGCGTCCATGAGGTGGGTCCTGCCGGACTTCACGACGCTCTTCCAGAGCTCAGCCTTCTCTTCGAGCGCTACCGCCAGGTGGTCGAGCGCCGGGATGAGGTCGTCGATCAGTTCCTGGGTGACCGCGACGTGCACCGACGTCGGAAAGACGTCGTTCGAGGACTGGGACGCGTTGACGTGGTCGTTCGGGTGCACCGTCTGGCCGAGGCTGTGCGTCGCGATGGTGGCGAGCACCTCGTTCATGTTCATGTTCGACGAGGTGCCGCTGCCGGTCTGGTACACATCGATCGGGAACTGGTCGGCGTGCGCCCCGCCGATGATCTCATCGGCCGCCGCGGCAATGGCCTCTGCGATCTGGGCGTCGAGGGTGCCGAGGTCCCGGTTGGCCAGCGCCGCAGCCTTCTTGATGCGCGCCAGCGCCACGATCTGCGCGGGGTCGAGGGCATCACCCGAGATCGGGAAGTTCTCAACGGCCCGCTGGGTTTGCGCGGCGTACAGTGCGTTCTTGGGCACCCGCACCTCGCCCATCGTGTCGTGTTCGATGCGGTACTCGATGTCAGTCACGTCCTCGTTCCTTCGCTTCAGGTGTGCTCGGGCAGCTGCCCGCAGTGATCAGGGGTTCTCGGCGGCGCCCACGATGACATCGGGGATCGCCGTGCCCTCCGACAGCCGATAGTTCGCTCCGACGATCGCGAGGGTTCCGGCGGCGACGGCATCGCTGATGAGTTCGGAGGAGTGGAGGAGCTCGGCGACGGTGTCGCGCAGGTGCTCTCGGCCTACCTCTTCGGCGTCCACCGGTCCGCCGTCGGAAGAGCGGATGACGCGTCTGACCGCCGGGACGATGGGCGCGATCTGGCGCCAGATGTGCGGGGGAAGGGAGGGGGCATCCACGGTCGTTGACTCGATAGCCGCGGCTACGGCGCCGCATTCGTCATGTCCGAGCACGACGATGAGGGGGACTTCGAGCACCGCGACGGCGTATTCGAGGCTGCCCACAACAGAGTCGGAGATGACCTGTCCAGCGTTTCGGACGACGAACAGGTCGCCGAGGCCCTGGTCGAAGATGATCTCCGCCGCGAGGCGCGAGTCGGCACACCCGAAGAGCGCGGCACGGGGGCGTTGACCTCCGGCCAGCTCGTGACGACGCTCGACATCCTGCCGAGGGTGTGAGGGCTCGCCCGACACGAACCGTGCATTGCCGTCGCGCATGTCTCCCCAGACCTCGGCGGGAGTCGCGGTCTGCATCATGAGATCCCCTCTCGGGCAGCGATGATCTGGTCGGCCAGGCCCTCGGCCACCACGCGAAGGGTGTCGGCATCCGTCGCGCCGTAGACGAGGATCGTGTCGTCGCCGGCGGTGGTACTCAAAGCAGCCGAAATGTTGCCGGCGCGGGCGGGGTCGGGGATGTCGTACTCGGTCCATTCGACACCATCGATGACGATGGTTCCCGCCGAATCTGCCCCCGAGAGCTCGCGAGTCGGCCACGTTGCGTCTGCGCTGAAGCCCTGGGAAACCCGCACGAATCCGGCGTCCTCAGCCGGGACATACAGCACCGTCCACGTGCGCGGGTCGTCTCCCGCGACGGCGGCTGAGGTCACGAGCCAGGTCTCGGGAACGACAGGAACGATCACGGTCGAGCCGTCGAGGGTGAGTGAGACCTCCTCGGCGACGGCGGCGACGTCGATCGGCTCCGAGGCTGGTGGTTCGCCTCGTGGCACGGCGAAGATGACGATCGCAACGATTCCGAGCGTGATCACCAGGGCGGCAACCAGATTGCGAAACGTCTGGCTCGACCGATACACGCGGGAAGACTCGGCCTTCCGGGCCGCCGTCTCCTCGGGCGTTTCGGGACGCCCGAGCTCGGCGACGATCCGGTCGCGCTGAGCCATCATGACTCGTCTCCGCTCGGGGACGACGTCGACGCCGCGCGCGCAGCATCCAGCCGCTCCTTCGCGCCGACGAGCCATTGCTCACATCGCGCTGCGAGTGCTTCGCCGCGCTCCCACAGTCGCAGCGACTCCTCGAGGGTCGGTGCGCCCTGCTCCAGCGCTGCGACGACCCGAACCAGCTCGTCGCGAGCCTGTTCGAACGACAGGTCGTCGACATCCCCCGGTGCAGGCGGGTTGGCGGCGGTCATGATCTCCATCCTAGAGCGGCACGTCGGGGGTGCTGCTCTCCTCGACCTCGCCTGCAGAACGGGCCCCGAACGAGCCACGCCCCACTGTGACGGTGACGTCGGTACCGGCGGGCGCCTGCTCGGCATCTCGCACGATGACCCCACCCGCGACGTGCGCGATGGCGTAGCCGCGGGCAAGAGTCGAGGAGGGGGAGAGGGCTCGCACCGCTGCTCGCAACTCCGCGGTCTTCCGGGCCTGCGCCGCCACGGCACGCTCGGCGTGGTCCCGCCCTCGCGCCACGAGAAGCTCGATGTGCTGCGCTCGCTGGGCCACGGCGTTCTCGGGATTGCGCAGCACGGGGCGTGAGCGCAGCTGCTCGAGCTGCGTGATGTCATGAGCCAGCCGCTGTGTCACCCGGGTCCGGGCGCGGCTGAGCAGCTGGGACACGAGCGCCCGCTGCTCGGCGACGTCGGGGACCACGCGCTTGGCGGCATCCGTCGGCGTGGATGCTCGAAGATCGGCCACGTCATCGAGGATCGGGTGGTCGTTCTCATGCCCGATCGCGCTGACGACCGGGGTGGATGCCGCGGCGACTGCGCGCACAAGGCGCTCGTCGCTGAATCCCAGGAGCGTCTGCGGATCGCCGCCGCCGCGGGCGATGATGATCACGTCCACCTCGGGGTCGGCATCCAGGACCTTCAGCGCCGCGATGGTCTCGGGCACGCAGCGATCTCCCTGCACTGCCGCGTACTGCGTGCGGAACCGCACCCGCGGCCAGCGCAGTTCGGCGTTGCGATGCACGTCCTTTTCGGCGTCCGAGTTCTCGCCAGTGATCAGACCGATCAGATGCGGGAGGAACGGGAGGGTTTTCTTGCGCGAGGGATCGAACAGCCCCTCTCCGCGCAGCTGCACGCGAAGCCGCTCGAGTCGCTCGAGCTGGTCACCCAGCCCGACGTGTCGCATCGCCGAGACGGCGAAGCTGAAGTCGCCGGTGCGTGTGAAGTAGTCGGCTTTGACGCATGCCACGACCCGATCGCCGACGGCGAGGTCAGCGGGGAGCCGCTGGCGCGTGCTTGACCAGATCCGGATCGATATCGTCGCGTCAGTCGTGAGGTCTTTGATGCGTCCGAACACGTTGCCGCCGCGGAGGTTCCATGACGTGATCTCGCCCTCGACCCACACGGAACCCCACTTCTCGACGAAGCCGCGGATCGTGTCGCCGAGGCGGGCGACAGACGTCGGGGATTGCGCGTTCGAGTCGCGTGGATGCACCGAATCGGGGGGCGGTGCCTGCCCGGGGACCGGTTCGGCCTGAAACGTCGTCATGATCCCTTTCGGCTCGCCCGGCCCGTGCTCAGGCCGCCCCCGTAGAATCGGACCGATGAGCACTCCCGCGGTACACATGCCCATGCCCCGCGTTCCGCGGCGCCGTGAGCGCCTCCAGGATATCCCGGTCGACCGACCCAAGCGGGTGCTGCTCGCTGCGCCCCGGGGATACTGCGCGGGGGTCGATCGAGCCGTCATCGCGGTCGAGAAGGCGCTCGAGCGATTCGGTGCCCCCGTCTACGTCCGCAAGCAGATCGTTCACAACATCCACGTCGTGACCGAGCTGGAGCAGAAGGGCGCGATCTTCGTCGACGAGGTCGACGAAGTTCCCGAGGGCGCGCACGTCGTCTTCAGCGCGCACGGTGTGTCACCGGCTGTCGTGCAGTCGGCAGCCGATCGGCAGCTCCAGGCAATCGATGCGACCTGCCCGCTGGTGACGAAGGTTCACCGCGAAGCAGTGCGCTTTGCCCGCGACGAGTTCGAGATCCTCTTGATCGGTCACCTCGGTCACGAAGAGGTCGAGGGCACGGCGGGTGAGGCGCCGGAGCACATCACGATCGTCAACTCGCCCGAAGAGGCCGACACCGTTCAGGTGCGGGATCCGTCCCGCGTGGTCTGGCTCTCGCAGACGACGCTCTCGGTGGACGAAACGATGGAAACCGTCAGGCGGTTGCGCGAGCGGTTCCCCGAGCTGCAGGATCCGCCCTCCGACGACATCTGCTACGCGACCCAGAACCGCCAGGTAGCCATCAAGAAGGTCGCCCAAGGTGCTGACCTGGTGATCGTCGTCGGCTCGGCCAACTCGTCCAACAGCGTGCGGCTCGTCGAGGTCGCGCTCGAGTACGGCGCGAAGGCTGCGTATCGCGTCGATTACGCTGACGAGATTCGGCAGGAATGGCTCGATGGCGTTGCCAGCGTCGGTGTCACCAGTGGCGCCTCAGTCCCCGAGGTGCTGGTTCAGCAGGTGCTCGAGGACCTTGCGGCGGCCGGCTATCGCGACGTCGAAGAGGTGCGCACAGCCGAGGAGGACCTGATGTTCTCGCTTCCCAAGGAACTGCGGCAGAGCACAAGCGAACACCGGGGCGGGCGCGTGCGCGCATGAGCGACGAAGACCGGCCCGAGCCGAAGTACGGCGTCTATGCGACGCCGGAAGAGCAGCGGGCGCGCATCCAGAAGCCCGACGCGACATGGGCTCTCGAGACCGGCGAGTCGGTGACGGATGCCGCGGCGTCGGCATCCGTGGGCAACGACGGCACGCCCCGCAGTGCCGTCGACCCTGCACGATCGAGGGCAATCGACCGCATCGTCACCTTCGCCCTGCTCGCCTACGCGTTGGTCAACGTCGCTGTCGCTGCTCTCGCGCTCGTGGATTTCTCGCAGTACGCCGCAACGGTCTTCGAGGTGATGGGGATCCCCGGCGAGTTCACGAACCTGGGCGGCGGACAGACGTGGGGTGCTGCAGCTGCGGTCGCCCTGATCATCGGATACCTCATCACCGCATGGTTCTCGGTGCGGCGGACCATGGCCGGCAAGATCGCGTGGTGGGTGCCGCTGGTCGGCGCCGTCGTGACTCATGTGGTCGTCGGCGCGCTCGCGATCGTCCCGCTGATGTCAGACCCCGCCTTCGCCGCGTACCTGACCTCGATCTCTTGAGATCAGGCACGCGGGTCGGCTGACTGAGTGCGTGCCGTTGTGTCTCAGGCGCCGAGCGACTTGCCCGCGGAACCGAGCTGCTGCGTGGCTTCGACCACACGTGCCGCCATCGCGGACTCCGCGACCTTGCCCCACGCGCGGGGGTCGTACGCCTTCTTGTTGCCGACCTCGCCATCGACCTTCAGGACGCCGTCGTAGTTGCTGAACATGAAGCCCGCGACGGAGCGCGTGAACGCGTACTGGGTGTCGGTGTCGATGTTCATCTTGATCACACCGTTCGCGACAGCCAGCGCGATCTCTTCCTCGGTCGAACCGCTGCCGCCGTGGAAGACGAGATCGAGGGGCTTGGCGCCGGTGCCGAACTTGGCTGCGATCCCCTCCTGGATCTCGCCGAGCAGTTCGGGCTTGAGCTTGACGTTGCCGGGCTTGTAGACCCCGTGCACGTTGCCGAAGGTGAGCGCGGCGATCCACCGGCCCTGGTCACCAAGACCCAGGGCCTCCACGACCTGCGTGACATCGCCGGTCGTGGTGTAGAGCGCGTCGTTTGTGCCCTCGTGCTTGACGCCGTCCTCTTCGCCGCCGACGACACCGATCTCGACCTCGAGGATCGCGTTGATGTTCTTCAGCCGGGGCAGCAGCTCCTTGGCGATCTCGATGTTCTCGCCGAGCGGGACTGCCGAGCCATCCCACATGTGGGACTGGAAGATCGGCTCGCCGCCGGCCTTGACCTGCTCCTCGGATGCCGCAAGCAGCGGGAGCACGAAGTCTTCGAGCGCGGGCTTGGGGCAGTGGTCGGTGTGCAGCGCGACGGTGATCGGGTAGTTCTTGGCGACCTCGGTGGCGAACTTCGCCATCGCAAGCGCTCCCGTGGCCCGCGCCTTGACGGTGTGCCCGGCGAAGTAGTCGGCGCCACCCGTCGTCACCTGCAGGATGCCGTCGGAACCGGCCTCTGCGAGACCCTGCAGTACCGCGTTGATCGACTGCGAGCTGGAGACGTTGATCGCCGGGTAGGCGAACCCGCCCGCCTTGGCGCGGTCGAGCATCTCGGCGTACTGGTCGGGGGTTGCGACGGGCATGAGTGCGCTCCTTGTCGGTGGGGAATCACCTCGGTGGGGGTTCACCGTCACTCTAGCGAAGCGCGTCAGGGAGCGCCGAGGCGGCCAGCCGTGAGATTTGCCGGCCGTCGGCTAACGTGCAACCCGAACATGAAGGTTCTGCCATGTCGGCCTTTATTCACGGCCTGGCGCATAGGGTTGCGCACATGGGAACTGTTTACTACGGAGGATCGGCGACCCCGATCTACATCGATGACCTCGCGCTTGCGCATCTCAAAGTGGTGATCGCCACCAAGCTGCGCCGCGGCGAGAGTTTCACGGTGTCGTGGCAGCACCCCGAAGGCCAGGAACCCGGCCGCACCACCCTGTGGCTGCATCCGTCGATTCCGCTCCGTTTCGTCTTCGATGAGCCTGAATCACCGCAGCTCAGTCGTGAATGGATCGAGGATCTCGCGAATTCCGCGAACTCGTCCGGAGGCATACTCCTGGTGGCGCAGCACTTCGACTCGACGTCTGCGCCCGTGCCTCACCCCTGACCGAGGCGCCGTGCGGGCCGACGCGCGGACTCTGTCAAGGGGAGTGTCTGATTCCTGCGGCGCACGTACGCTCCGACGGTGACTGATCCGAGAGAGTACGACCCCACGAGTCTGCGAAATCAGCCCGCGATGCGTCAGGGTGGTGAGAAACGGTGGTTGATCGCCGGCGGCATCCTTCTTGTCGTTGCCGGCACCATCTTCGCCTTTCTCATGCCGCTGCAGTTCGCATCGGCGGGCATGGCGCTCTCACTCCTCGTCGCCGGCTACCTCGCGATGATCCTGAGCGCCATCTTCATCCAGTCGGCGCGCGCTAAGAGCATGGCGTTGGCGTGGCTGATGGCTGCAATGGGAATTTCCGCGGTCATCGGACTTGTCGTGGTCATCGCGCTCGAGTGGGCCGCCGGGGCATCGAGCGGACACAGCGGCGTGTGAGGCGCCGCGCTTTCGGGTCGGGCAAGAACCTCGATTCTTACTCGACCCCGAGGGCGCAACCCTGAGGTTGTGGGAGCGGCCGTGGCTAGGGTGAAAGCATGGTGAGCCTGACCGCAGACATGAGCCCGTTGCATCCCGACCGGAATCTGGCGCTCGAACTGGTCCGTGCGACCGAGGCTGCAGCGATCCGGTCTGTGCCTTTCATCGGCCGTGGCGCCAAGGAGGCTGCCGATGGGGCAGCGGTCGACGCCATGCGCGCGTTCCTCACGACAGTGAGTTTCGACGGCACCATCGTCATCGGCGAGGGCGAAAAGGATGACGCCCCCATGCTCTTCAACGGTGAGAGTGTCGGCAACGGTCGCGGGCCGAAGTGCGACGTCGCGGTCGACCCGATCGACGGCACATCGCTGACGGCCGAGGGTCGCAATAACGCGCTCTCCGTCCTTGCTGTTTCAGATCACGGCACGATGCTCGACGCCTCGTCGGTGTTCTACATGGACAAGCTGGTGACCGGGCCCGCCGGTGTCGGCGTGGTCGACATCCGCCTCCCGATCGGCGAAAACATCCGGCTGTTGGCAAAGGCGCTCGGCAAACCGGTGGATGAGATCGTCGTCTCGGTCCTCAACCGGCCGCGACACGACAAGCTCATCGCACAGATCCGGGAGGCCGGGGCCGGCACACGCCTCATGAGCGACGGTGACGTCGCGGGGGGAATCAACGCGGCCCGTCACAACGCGCGAACCGACATGTGCGTGGGTATCGGAGGCAGCCCCGAGGGGATCGTTACGGCATGCGCGATCAAGGCCCTCGGCGGACACATCCAGGGACGGCTCTGGCCCCGCAATGACGACGAGGCGCAGCGCGCCACCGACGCGGGCCTGAAGGTCGACGGGCACATCTATGAGGCCGACGACATGGTCCAGGGCAACAACACGATCTTCGTTGCTACCGGAGTGACCAACGGCGAGCTCGTTGCCGGGGTTCGGCGTGAGGGCGGGTACGTCTACACGGAGAGTGTCGTTCTTCGCGGAGCTTCGGGGACCCTGCGTCGGATTTCGTCCGAGCACCTCGTATCGAAGTGGCTGTGAGCAGGTGACTTCCTCGTCGGCCTGATGGGCTGGCGCTGCTCTCGGGCGCGGTGAGGCGGCCTCGGCGTGGACCTCTGGCAGAATCGGAGGAGTCCGAACGGAAGCGAGGAGTGACGCCATGTCGACACCACCGAGCGAAGACCGGAATCCCCGAACGGGACCGCACACCGGTGCTCAGGCCGTGATCGCCGATGCCAGCGATCCCGCACGACGACCCGACGTGCTGTTCCGTGTTCGTCGCCCCGTGGGACACCAACCCTCGGTGTGGTGGTCGATCGGGGCGTTCATCTTGGTGTCGGGCACGGTTGTCGCGCTGCTGAGCCTCATTCCGGGCGGCGCGTAGGCGACTGGATGCGTCCCCTGATCTCCCCGAGGTCAGCGGTGATGCGAGCGGTGGGATCGTCGTCGGTCGTCACCGAGGTTCCACCGCCGTCAGGTCCCGGCTCGGGTTCCAGGAGCTCGAACGCCGTCAGATGTCGGGGGGTTGACTCGATTGCCGCGGGGCCGGTGACCGCATCCAGCTTCGTGTCATCGATTCCGGGAAACTTCCTCGCCGTCACGAGCACGCGTGACTCGAGAGTTCCGGCGAAGCGGTTGAAGGACTCGACAGTCCGTTCGATCGACCGGCGCAGGTCGTTGGCATGCGAAGCAAGCCCTCCCAGGCGTGTGAAGAGCTCATTGCCGAGATCGAACAGGCGCCGGGCGTCCGCGGTGACATCCTGCTGGGTCCAGGTGTAGGCGACGGTCTTCAACACTGCCCACAGATTGACCGGTGACGCCAGCGCGACGCGTCGTCCGAAGGCGTAATCCAGCAGCGTGGGGTCGGCATCGAGTGCCGTCGACAGAAGTGACTCGCTCGGCACGAAGCAGATCACGAACTCGGGGCTCGAGGTCAAACCTGCCCAGTACGTCTTTTTTGCGAGGGCGTCGACGTGCGCGCGCATGGCCTTGACGTGCTTGTCCATCAGCGCACGGCGGGATGCGGCTTCGGCGCCGACTGCGGTCTCGGGGACTGCCGCCGCCTCCAGATACGCGTCAAGGGGCACCTTGGCGTCAACGGCGATGGCCTTGTCTCCGGGCAGGCGAATGATCATGTCGGGGCGGCCGGCGCCGGCATCCGTCTCGATCGTCGATTGGATGTCGAAATCCACGTGCCGCGTGAGCCCGGCAGCCTCGACGACCCGCCGCAGCTGCGTCTCGCCCCACACGCCGCGCGTGCTGCCAGAACGCAGCGCACTGGCGAGGCTCTCGGTCGTGGCGCGCAGAGCCTCATCGGACTGCTGCGCTCGCCGCAGCTGCTCGGCGATCGTGCCGTACTGGTTCTGCCGTTCGCGCTCGAGCTCCGCTACGGTCATCTGCATCGACTGCAGCGTCTCGCGCACCGGTTCGAGGGCGCGCAGAACCGACTGTTCTCGCCGCTCGCGTTCCTCGCGGGCTGCCTGATCGGAGCGCGTCTGCGCGACAAGGTCGCGGTACCACTCCTTCTGTTGCGCGAGCTGCACGAGCGTCGCCTCGTGAGCTGCAGTCGTCGCGGCAAGCTGCTCGCGCACGCCGGCCAGCTGGGCAGTCGATCGCGCCCGCGCCCCCGCCGCACCGAAGGCCCACCCCGCGATGAGGCCTGCAGTGAGACTCCCGAGGATGATTCCCGACACCAATAATGCGTCCATGTCGCCAGGATGCCGCGGGCCACCGACATCGCCCGCTCACCGCGCCGCGACGACGGCGCAGGCAGTGGCGCGTCAGGCGAAGATCGTCTCGGCTGCTGCGGCGAATCCCTCGAGGCGTCCGAGCCGGACCCCGAGTGTTTCGGCGAGCGATGTGATGTCGGATGCGCCCGCGCGGCGGGCTGCGTCGATGGCGATGTGCGCGCATGCAACGGCATCCGCGACAGCCTCGTGGTGCACGAAGCCCGCGTATCCGGCGGCCGCGGCCGCGGCGGGGAGGCGATGCGACGGGATGTCGTACGTGCGGCGCGAGATCTGCACCGTGCACGCGTAAGCCAGGTCGGGGCATGCGGTTCCGGTTGCCTCGCAGGCCCGGCGGATGACGCTCATGTCGAACCCGGCGTTGTGGGCGACCGCGACGTCATCACCGATGAATTCGCACAGACCCGGCAGCTGCCCAGCCCAGGTTGGCGCGTCTACGACGTCCTGTTCGCGGATCCCGTGAATGCGCGTGTTGATCTCGAAGAACCGGTCGTGGGGGAACGGCGGGCGGATGAGCCAGCCCGCCGTTTCGACGATCTCGCCGTCGCGCACGCGGGCAAGGCCGACGGCACACGCTGAGGCATTGCTGGAATTCGCCGTTTCGAAGTCGATTGCGGTGAAATCCAGTGACACGGCTTCAGCATCGCCTGCCCATCCGACATCGCCCCCGAGGCGCGCCGTGGCGAGACGGCGCCGCCCCCGTAGACTGGACCCCCGTGGCTCTTACCATCGGAATCGTCGGACTCCCGAACGTCGGCAAGTCGACCCTCTTCAACGCCCTCACCAAGAACCAGGTGCTCGCGGCCAACTACCCGTTCGCAACGATCGAGCCGAACGTGGGAGTGGTCAACCTGCCCGACCCGCGGTTGACGACCCTCGCGGAGATCTTCGGATCTGAGCGGATCCTGCCCGCGAGCGTCTCGTTCGTCGACATCGCCGGTATCGTCCGCGGCGCCTCCGAAGGGGAGGGCCTGGGCAACCAGTTCCTCGCCAACATCCGCGAGGCAGACGCCATCGCCCAGGTCGTTCGCGGTTTCGCTGACTCGGATGTCGTGCATGTCGACGGCGCCGTCGACCCCAAGAACGACATGGAGACCATCAACGCCGAGCTGCAGCTCGCCGACCTGCAGACGCTGGAGAAGGCGATCACGCGGTACGAGAAAGAGGTCAAGGGCAAGAAGCTCGACCCGGCCGTGCTCGAGACAGCGCTCGCAGCGAAAGACGCGCTCGAGCGCGGAACGCTGCTGTCGGCATCCGGAATCGATGTGGGTCCGATCCGCGAACTCGGTCTGCTGACTGCCAAGCCGTTCATCTTCGTGTTCAACGTGGACGAGTCCGTGTTGACGGATGCCGACGCCAAGGCGAACCTCGCGGCGCTCGTCGCTCCCGCGCAGGCAGTGTTCCTCGACGCGAAGATCGAGTCCGAGCTCATCGACCTCGACCCCGAGGATGCTGCGGAACTTCTCGCCTCGACCGGCCAGGACGAGTCAGGCCTCGACCAGCTCGCTCGGATCGGATTCGACACGCTGGGCCTGCAGACCTACCTCACCGCCGGGCCGAAGGAAGCCCGCGCCTGGACGATCGGCAAGGGATGGAAGGCGCCGCAGGCTGCCGGGGTCATCCACACCGATTTCGAGAAGGGCTTCATCAAGGCCGAGGTCATCTCGTTCGACGATCTCGTCGACGCGGGGTCGGTGCTCGAAGCCCGCGCTCGCGGCAAGGCGCGCCTTGAAGGCAAGGACTACGTCATGCAGGACGGCGACGTCGTGGAGTTCCGCTTCAACAACTGACATGGGCGACAGTACTCAGCGCGCCGCGTGGCGGGTGTCGTGGTGGTGATCCGCCACGTTCGGCGGTCGCGGCATGAACCGCCGCGGTGAATGCTGGGGACATAACCGCTCACGCTGGAGAACGAAGGAGTTCCCATGGCTGAAACGCTCCCACGCCCACCGTTCGATCCAGAACTCGAGGCTGTTCTTGCAGTCCTCGGTGAGGCGCTTCCACCTGCTATCACGCCTGAGATGATCCCCATGCTGCGGCAGGGTCTCCCCGGTGCCATTCCAATCGATGATCTTCTCTCCGAAGCTGGGGTCGAACGCGTCGACCACGTGATACCAGGCTACGGCGCAGCAGATATCGAAGTGAGCGTGCTCCGTCGGATTGGCAGTACTGGTGCCGGGCCCGGCGTGTTCCACACTCATGGCGGGGGAATGATCATCGGCGACAGGTTCACCGGCATCGGCCAGATTCTGCCGTGGATTGTCGACCACGGTGCCGTAGCTGTCACTGTTGAGTATCGCTTGGCACCAGAGTTCCCCGATCCCTATCCGGTGGAGGACTGCTACGCGGGGCTGGTGTGGACGGCCGAGAACGCGCACCAGCTGGGGATTGACCCTGAGAGGCTCATCATCGCCGGCGCGAGCGCAGGTGGCGGCCTCGCTGCGGGCACGGCCCTCCTCGCGCGTGATCGTCAGGGCCCGGCACTAGCCGGGCAGGTCTTGATCTACCCGATGCTTGATGACCGAGATGCGACCGTCTCTACTGCCCAGGTCAACGGTGTCGGTGTTTGGGATCGCACGAGCAACATCACGGGATGGTCCGCGCTCCTAGGCGATCGCCGCGGGACCGCGGACGTGTCGATTTACGCCGCTCCCGCCCGTGCGACCGACCTTTCCGGGCTCCCGCCCGCCTTCATCGATTGCGGCTCCGTCGAGGTGTTCCGCGATGAGGACGTCGCGTATGCGACGGCGCTGTGGCATGCGGGAACGCAAGCCGAACTCCACGTATGGCCGGGAGGGTTCCACGGGTTCGATCAGATGGCCCCGCAATCGGCTATCGGCCAGGCGATGGTAGCTGCCCGTGATGCGTGGGTGGCGCGACTTCTCTCCCAGTAATTCAGGCGGACGCCCCGTGCTCCCGCTAGGGTGAGCGCGGGGCCTCGCCGTGGAGCGCCCCGAGGTGGGTGAAGCGCATGCAGGAGCTTGTGGGTCGCATTACTGCCATTGATCCCGAGGCCAGCGAGACCCTTAAGGTGATCACATACTTCGACGCGCTCGTCGGGGCCGGGGCAGGGATCGATGCGCTGCTGCGTGCGGCTGCGACCCTCTCGGGCGTAACCGCGGGCCTCGTGCACCGCGATCGCATCCGCCGCCGCGACCCATCGGGCCGCCAGGTGGATGGCGATCCTGTGGTCACGTCGCCGACTCGAGACATTCCGGGTGGCCGGGTCTGGCTCGAGCGCGGTGAGGTCCACGTCGTTGCAGACGAGATGGTTGTCGAACGGTTCGCGCTCGCAGTCACTGTCACTCTCACTCGCCATGAGCCCGACGCGGCTCTCGAGATCGTCATCGATAGGGACCGCCCACGAGCCGACCGCGTCGCCGCTCTTGCGCGCCTTCGCCTGGATGCCTCGAGTCGGGTGCGCATCGCCGCACTTCCTCCCGACAGTGATGAACCTGGCTCCGTGCTGCTTGCTGCGCATGCTGGCGTGCTGCGAGGACTGCTCCTCGATTCGACGCAGCAGGCACCAGCGCGGGGCGGTATCAGCCCGTGGGTTCGCGCTGAGCTTCTGCCGAAGGCGTGGGAGGCCGCGACGCTTGCCCTGCGCTTGACCGATCCTGCCCACCCGGTGGTTGATGTGGGCGAACTCGGCTCGCTCTTACTCGCCGTCGGGGCGTTCGACCCCTCCGCGCCTCCGGAGGACGTGACAACTCTTGCGGGACTAGACCCGAAGTCCCGAGATGTTCTAGATGCCCTTGTCAACACAGACAGTCTGCGCGGGGCATCCGCGGTCCTGGGCATGCATCACTCGACTGTCCAGGCGCGCCACGAGACGCTCACGCGAGATCTCGGTTATGACCCGCGCTCGCCGTTGGGACGTGCACGGTACCTCACGGCCGAGCTGCTCTTGCGCCTCTCGAACCCCTGAACATCTCGCGCCTGCAAACGCGGAGCACGTCGCGTCGGATAAGGTCGTGCAGGGTGCGTGCCGGTGGGAGTGATTCCTCGTGCAGTGCAAAAGGCATGCGCTGAGGAAGGGTCCACACGATGGCTGAGATCGAGACGTTCGAACCCGAGGGGCGAGCGATCCCGTACGCCGACGACCGCCGCAACGGCCCGTCTCTCGTGCTGCTGCCGGGGCAGGGACTCAACATCGGCTACCTCGGGCCGCTTGCTGAAGCGCTCGCCGAGGAAGACTTCCGCGTGGTGCGGATCGGCAGCCGTCGCGTGCAGGCTGGGATCGAGCCGACGATGCACGATCTCGCTCGCGACGTCATCGACGTGATGGATCATCTCGGCCTCACGTTCCCCTGGGTCGGCGGACACGGCTTCGGCGGCACCGTCGCACGTGTCGCCTCCCTCGACCACTCCGGGCGGTTCGGTGGGCTCCTGCTTCTCGGTGTTGAAGGGACCGAGGATGCGCTAGCCGCTGTGTCCGAGGTGCCAGAGAACGCCCGCAAGGCCGACCTCGTCGCCATGCAAGGCGCTGCTCGCGACGCGACGCCCGAGGTCGGCCCGCTCGAGATCCCACCGAGTATCCCCATCCTGATCATCCAGGGAGCCGATGACGAGGTATTCCCGCCGGCGAACGGGCAGGCGCTGGCGGCGATCGCACCCGAGCGGATCAGTGTCGTCACGATCGAGGGCGCGCGCGACCTGTTCCCCCTGACCCATGTCGGGGAAACTGCGTGGCCCATCGAGGACTACCTCGACTGGGACTGAGATCCGAACCTGCGCGCCACGGGGCGTGATGGACTAGGGGCATGAGCCCGAAGCCACGCCCCGTCGTCCTCATTACCGGCGCTTCCTCAGGGATAGGCCACGCAACAGCACTCGCGCTCGCCGCGCGTGGCTGGATCGTCTACGGCGCAGCGCGGCGGGTCGATCGGATGCACGAGTTAGAGGCATCCGGATGCCACGTGATCGAGATGGATGTCACGGATGACGCATCCCTGCGCGCTGGCGTTGACCGCATCATCCGAGAGCAGCGTCGTTTGGATGTGCTCGTCAACAACGCCGGATACGGGTCGTACGGCGCACTCGAGGATGTGCCCATCGACGAGGCTCGCCGTCAGTTCGAGGTCAACGTGTTCGGGTTGGCGCGGCTCACCCAGCTCGTGCTCCCGGCGATGCGGGCTCTCGGGCGCGGCCGCATCATCAACATCTCGTCCATCGGCGGGCGCATCTACGAACCGATCGGCTCGTGGTACCACGCCACGAAGTTCGCGGTCGAAGGGCTCTCTGACTCGCTGCGGATCGAACTGGCCCCCCACGGCATCGACGTCGTCATCATCCAACCGGGTCCGATCCGCACTGAATGGAACACGATCTCGCGTCGCAGCGCGCAGGAGTACTCGGGAACCGGCCCGTATGCGGCGCAGGCCCGAGCCCTCGTCAGCAACTACGAGCGCGTCGACGATTCGCCGGCATCCGGGACCCCCGAGGATGTCGCGGCGACGATCGTGCAAGCGGCGACAGTGAGGCGGCCGAAGACCCGATACGCGACTCCGGCGCCGGCGAAGGTCGTTGTGGCCGCGCGCCGCCTGCTGCCTGACCGGGTCATGGACCTCATCCTCAGGCGCCTGGCTGAGTGATCCCCCTCGCGTGCGTCTGTAGGCGAGCGGGCGAACCGCTGAACCCTCACGACTGAGACCGAGATGTCAAGAGGGTCGCGAGCGATGATCTCGGCGCTTAGGTTCGCGGGATGAAGCAAGTGCACTATGCCGGTAGGTCGCTCTTCATGCATGACGACACTGCCGATGCTCTGATCGAGTACGCCCGAGCTCTCAGCGAGCACCGCACCGCCGACGCGGTGACTGTGCAGGCGGTGAGCGCTGGGGGAGATCCCGTCGCCGTCACCTTGCTACTCAATGAGGGGGCCGCGTTGGTCGTCGAGTCGGTTCCGGGAGAGGTCACGATGGAGCCCGATCGCGCCTCGATTGAGGAGATCCAGCGCCGCAGGGTGCGCCTCGAGGGCGTCCGTGGTGGGGCGCCTGACGACCCGTGGCCGCTCGAGCTGTGATCGGATGCCGGGCCTGACGTGTTCGCCGCTGACGCATTAGCCTGAGTGCATGAAGCCTCTGCGAACCGCTGGAATCTGGGCAGGCGTCATCGCCGCGGTTATCACCGTGTTCGGTGTGCTGCTCACAGAACTCGTGTCGCTGCTGGCTGCGGTGCTGGGAGGGATCGTCAAAGTCGTCCCGAACCTCAATGGTTCCGGAGTGCGTCGATGAGTTCCTTCTTGCGCATCGACGAATAGCCAGACAGCCCCAGCTCCTTCGCCCGCTTCTTCAGCTCGTCGACAGTCCAGTCCTCGTAGCTGCCCGATTCACCGCCCTTTCGGCCCACGTTCGACCTGCCGCGGCTTGCCGCAGCGTTGGAGATACGCGCGGCTTTTTCCTTGGATGCTCCGTCCTCCCGCAGTTCCTCGTACAGCTCCGGGTCTTTCAGGCTCGAATTCCGACCTCCAGGCATCGGTATCTCCTTTCTCTGGATGCTTGAGGGGCTACCTACAGCGCGCGGCCCCCGGTGACCGGGAAGACGCCACCGGACACGTATGAGGCTTCGTCGCTCGCGAGATACACATATATCCCGGCCAGCTCCGCCGGTTGCCCGGCGCGGCCGAGGGGAGTGTCGCTTCCGAACGTCGTGAGCTTCTCCTCATCGAAGTCGGTGGCGGGGATCAGGGGCGTCCAGATCGGACCGGGCGCGACAGCGTTGATACGGATGCCGCGCGGACCCAGGTCCTGGGCCATTGCGCGGACAAACGCGACCTGGGCCGCCTTTGTCATGGCATAGTCCACGAGACCGGGGGACGGATCGAAAGCCTGAATCGACGCCGTGACGATGATCGCCGACCCTGCGCCGAGGTGCGGCATCGCAGCGCGCGCGGAGAACAGCATGCCGTACAGGTTGGTGCGAAAGACCCGGTCGAACTCGGCGGTTTCCAGATCGGCGAGGCTGTCGCGGCTACGCTGATACGCGGCGTTCAGCACGAGGATGTCGATTCCGCCGAACTCCGCGACGGTGTCGGCGACGATCCTCTCGGCGAAGGCTTCGTCACGGATGTCTCCGCTGAAGGATGCTGAGCGCACCCCTGCGTCACGGATGAGGGACACCGTTTGTTCGGCATCCTCGTGCTCCTCCGGCAACGACGCGATCGCAACGTCCGCTCCTTCGCGCGCGAAGGCGATCGCCACCGCGCGACCGATTCCTGAGTCTCCGCCTGTGATCAAAGCGCGCCTGCCCTCAAGGCGGCCGTGACCGACATACGACTCTTCGCCATGGTCGGGCTGGGGTGCTGTTTCACGCTCCAGCCCCGGCTGCGCCTGTTCCTGCTTCGGGAAGTCATCGGTCGTGTGAGCGGTGCGGGGGTCCTGGGGTGTGTCGTGTGAAGTCACGAGTGCGACGCTAGATGCTGCGGCGCGCGCCAGGCAGGGACTTGACCACGAAGCCCGACGAAGGTAACGGCACGAGCGCAGGCGCCGTCGATGCTGATGTGAGGCTGCGACCGGCGCACACGCTATCGACACGATCGCGGCGGATGTGGTCGCATACTGACTGGGGGTCTGCGATCATACGGAGATCCGCACCACGGGGTTTCCCGTCGATTCGGGGAGTGCCCACACAGGGGAGAAAGAGCGGAATGGGAAAGTTCATCTACGACGGCACCGTCAAGGTCGACTTCGACGATCGGACGTTGGCGCACTTGCAGGTCGTGATCGGGACGAAGCTGAGGCGGAATGAGGCGTTTCACTTCACGTGGAAGGATGACGCGAGCATTGGCGACGGGCGCACCACCGTGTGGGTGCACCCGCGGTGCTCGCTCGTCTACAAGTTCTACGGTGGACGTCGTCCGCAGCTGAACATGGCATGGGTGGAAGCCCTCGCGTTTACGGCGAACTCGCCGTCTGGCCTTTACGTCGTGCCTGAACCGAGGGAAGGCGACCCGGTGCCCGGAGGCAATAATGAAGCGCATTGACATCGTCTACGGCGGCGAGCTCTACAGCGTCGGTGGGCGAGAGTTCGAGGCCGTCCGTCAGGAGGTGCTCGACGGAATGTTGAGCGCTCCGCAGTGGCTCCGGGTCAATGACGGCGAGGGGATGCGTCGGGAGGCGTACCTGCTCTTGACACCCGGCGTTCCGATCGCCCTCGTGCCGGTGCCCGAGGACGAGCACGAGCTCACTGGAGCGCAGGATCTGGGCACCATCGACAACCGCTGATTGCGGCGACACGAACCCTCTCGCTCACGCGCTCAGTGGGCGGGGACAACTCCCTCGGGCTGGTCAGCGGGCTTGCGGATGATGAAGGCCCCGACGAGGATCGGCAGCGCCACGATCGCCGACACGAGGAACGCGCCGCGCGCCCCGGCAGCTGCTGCCTCATTGGCCGGGAGACCCGCTTCCACCGCCGAGGCCGCGATCGCAGACATCGTCGTGACCATGACCGCCACGCCTGCAGCATCCGCGACCTGCTGCACGGTGCCGAGGACCGCCGATCCGTAGGAGTAGAACCGCGGCTGGAGCGAGGCGAGCGACGCCGTGAACAGTGGCGTGAACGAGAGCGCGAGACCCAGCGACAGCACGATCTGGGTGACAAGTATGACCCAGATGGAGGTGTCGGCGCCGTAGCTCGCGTACGCCCAGAGCGAGGCGACGGCGAGGATGGCACCGGGAACCAGCAGCACGCGGGTGCCCGATGCGTCGTAGATGCGGCCCACGATCGGCCCGGCGAAGCCCATGGCGAGCGAACCCGGCAGCAGCAGGAGACCACTTTCCAGCGCCGTCGCACCCACAGCCTGGCTGAGGTAGAGCGGAAGCACCGTGATCGCCCCGAAGAACGCCATCGAGAGGACGCCCATCTGGGCAATAGACAGGGAGAAGTTCAGGGAACGGAACACGCGCAGGTCCATCAGCGCGTCATCCTTGCGCTGCAGCACGAGCTGGCGCCAGACGAACAGCCCGAGCGCGACGATGCCGATGGCGATCGCGATCACCAGCGTCATCGTCGAGCCGGCTTCGGCTGCCGCGTCGGTCTGGCTGCCCCCATGACTTGCCGCGCCGCCGATCTGGCTGAGGCCGTAGACCAGGCCTCCGAATCCGAACGCCGACAGGATCACAGACAGCACATCGATCGGGGCGCGGGTCGTCTCCCCGAGATTGCGGATCCAGATCGCGCCGGCCACGAGAGCGGCGATCGCGATCGGCAGGACGATGCCGAAGATCCAATGCCAGCCCAGGGAATCGAGGATGAGCCCCGACAGCGACGGGCCGATCGCCGGAGCGAGCGCGATGACGATGCTGACGCGCCCCATCATGCGGCCACGCGCGTGCGGAGGCACGATGGTCATGAGCGTCGTCATGAGCAGCGGCATCATGATCGCGGTGCCCGACGCCTGGATGACGCGCGCGACCAGAAGGATCTCGAAGCCGGGCGCAATGAAAGCGATCGCGGTACCGGTCGAGAAGAGAGTCATCGCGGCGAGGAACACCTGCCGGGTCGTGAAGCGCTGCAGGAGGAAGCCGCTGATCGGGATCACGACGGCCATGGTCAGCATGAATGCCGTCGTCAGCCACTGGGCGGCGACCGCGGTGATGCCGAGATCCACGATGAGGTGAGGGATCGCGACGCCCATCGTGGTCTCGTTGAGGATCGCGACGAAAGCCGCAGACAGCAGGAGCCAGATGATCCGGCTCTCCTCGGGGCGCAGGTTCAGCCCCGGGACGGGCGTCGCGGAGTCGGGGCCTGCAGGGATGACCGGGATCGAGCCGGTCTGCGGGTTTACATTGGTCGCTGCCACGGGCGGGTCCTCACTATCAGGGCGCGTGTCATCGGAGTCGAAAAGGGGAGGGGACGCCGAGAGCGGGCGCACGAGAGCCACGCGAGGTGGCGACGTTCACGATAACGGCGGGAACCGACATTCGATTCCCGCGGAGCGGAAGAAACTCGTCCTGGTCGGAGCCGGACTCAGTCCTCGAGCGTCTCTTCGTCCACCGACTTGTCCCACTGCTCGGACCCGATCGCATTGGTCGGGTGCGGCGTGGGCTCCCGGTCGAGCAGGTCGGCCGGGGCGGGGGAGATCAGCTGCTCCTCGGGGATCGACTTCAACTCGTCGATCTCCTTGCGAAGCGCGTCCAGGTCTTCGTGTCCAGTGCCGGCGCCGTCGTTCGCAGTCATGGTCACAGCCTACCGGTGTCACCGCCCGGGGTTATGCTCCAGGCGTGAGCTTCGACGGCCTGAATCCTGATGCCCTGGCCTTCTTCGATGAGTTGGCGGTCAACAACACCAAGGAGTGGTGGCAGAGCCAGAAGTCGCGCTTCGCCGAGAACGTCGCCGGTCCGTTCGAGGCCTTGGCTGAGGAACTCGAACCGGAGTTCGGCACTGTGAAGATCTTCCGCCCGTATCGTGACGTGCGCTTCAGCGCCGACAAGTCGCCCTACAAGCTCCAGATCGGCCTCGTCACTCGCGCTTCAGCCGCGCACTACCTGCAGCTGTCGGCATCCGGGCTGCTGATCGGCGGCGGGATGTACCAGCCCTCGCCCGCACAGCTGGCGGCGTTCCGGTCGCTCGTCGATGATGCCCGGACGGCGCCCGATCTCGAGGCCACCCTCACCGAGGTTCGCGCCGGCGGGTTCGAGCCGATGCGCGACGACGAGCTGCGCACCGCGCCTCGAGGATTCTCTGTCGATCACCCCCGCATCGACCTGCTGCGGCTTCGCCACCTGGCCATCGGGCGAGAGGAGCAACCTGACGACTGGATGTGGACGCCCGACGCCCTCGACGAGATCCGTGCCGCCTGGCACGTCGTATCGGTGTGGTGCGACTGGGTGCACGCGAACATCGCCACAGATCCCGAGGCCCGGTAGCACTCCTGACAGTGCCTCAGCTCAACCAGTCCTCGAGCCTCGCCTCGAAGGCATCCAGTGCTGTGCGATAGCGAGGGTCGGGGTGGCTGTCGGCGATCGTGCGCAGACGTGGCACGTCCATGTCACGGATGAGGCTGATGCGGGCGCGGAGCGCTTCCTCGTGGCCGGCGAGCACGTCGAGCCCTTCTGCCATCGCGTCCAGGCAGTCGTGCAGCACGGCGAGTTCGGACTCACGCTGCGTGATTGAGGATCCGTCCGGCCGCATTCGCCACCGCACGACGACGTCGGGGATCGTGTCGAAGGCGGATGCCGACACGAGCATCCGCTGAGCGATGACCTGATCCTCGTACAGCCGACCCTCGGGAAAGCGGAGGTCATCCCACACCCGGGCCCGGCTCACCTTCGCCCACGCGACGATGCTTCCGGTCGCCGCCGGATGCTCGTCCAGCGTCACCCGATGCCGCTCGGGTGCTGTTGCCGCGGCAACCCACGGCTGTATCGGCCCGTCGAGGTACAAGCCGTCGGGCTGGGGTCGCAGCCGTGTGTAGGCGCCGATGACGAAGTCGCTTCCGGTGCGTTCCAGCGTGCCGATCATGCGATCGAGCGCTGACGGGGTGAACTCGTCGTCAGCGTCAAGGAACCCCACGAAAGGTGTGGTGACCAGGTCCAGTCCGGCGTTCCTCGCCGCCCCCAGTCCCCGGGTGCGGGGCAGCCTCAGTGCACGGAACCGTTCATCGCGGGCGGCTGCCCGCTCGAAGAGTTGACCGGTCTTATCGGCGGAGCCGTCGTCGATGAGGATCGCCCGCCAGTCGCCGCGGGTCTGGTTTCGAAGGGAATCGAGCGCCGCGGGCACGTAGGGGGCGACATCCAGACCCGGAACGATGACGGTGATCGCCGGGTCTGTCATACCCCGGATCCTACGGCGGCAACAGCTGCCTCGATGGCGTCAACGACCGGGGCGACCGAGCCGGTGGCGCCCTGCCCGAGTGTCACGCGCACGGCGGTGCGGGCCTCGTCGTGGTCGATGCCGAGAGCGAGCAAGACGTGTGAGGCCTCCTCGCTGCCTGCCGCGCAGGCAGAGCCGCTGGAGGTGACGATGCCGCGCCGCTCGAGCTCCAGGAGCACGGTCTCGCCGTTCACACCCGAGAAGGTGAAACTCGCCGTCCCAGGAAGACGGTGCTCGGGATGCCCGGTGAGCCGCGCGTTCGGCACCCGCTCGAGCACGCCGGAGATCAGGTCGTCGCGCATCCCGCTCACGCGCTCGGCAGCGTCGGCGCGCTCGGCCTCAGCAAGTTCGAGCGCGCGGGCAAGGCCGACAGCCCCGGCGACGTTCTCGGTGCCGCTGCGCCGGTCCCGCTCCTGCCCGCCGCCGTGCAGCACCGGCTCGAGGGGTATGCGGGACCGGATGCCGAGCGCACCGATGCCCTTGGGGGCGCCGATCTTGTGGCCGGCGATCGAGAGCGCGTCGGCACCGAGGCCGGCCAGCGGCAGCCATCCCGCCGCCTGCACGGCATCCAGGTGCAGGGGCACTCGCCCGGCGACGGCGGCGACCAGACCGGCGACATCCTGAACCGTGCCGATCTCATTATTGGCGTAGCCGACGCTGACGATCGCGGTGTCATCGCGGATGGCAGCGGCGACGGCATGCGGGTCAACGAGCCCCGTCGTGTCAACCGGCACGAGAGTCGCATCGAACCCGTGGATGCGCGTCAGGTAGTCGACGGATCCGAGCACCGATTCATGCTCGATCGGGGTAGTCACCACGTGCCGGGCGCCGCGTCGCTGCTGCGCGGCTATCGCAACGCCCTTGAGCGCAAGATTGTTCGCCTCGGTCGCACCCGAGGTGAAGATCACGTCGGTGGGCCGCATGCCGAGGATGGCGGCGACCCGTTTTCGGGCATCGGCGAGTGCGCCAGCTGCCTGCTCGCCGATGGTGTGGTGGCTCGACGGATTGCCGAAGTGCGACGTGAGGTACGGAGTCATCGCCTCCAGCACCTCGCGGCGCACCGGTGTGGTCGCGGCGTTGTCGAGATAGCTGACGCTCACGACCCGCCGGCGCCCGACTCGATACTGATGTCCAGGCCCAGATCGACCGCGGGGGCCGAGTGCGTCAGGGCTCCGACCGAGACCACATCGACCCCCGTGGCTGCGATCGCCCCGACAGTCTCGAGGGAGACACCGCCGGATGCCTCCACGACGGCCCGGCCTGCGATCAGCTCGACTCCCGCCCGAAGCTCATCGAGCGAGAAGTTGTCGAGCATGATGATGTCGATCCCGGCCGCAAGAACCGAGGGGATCTGCTCGATACGGTCGACCTCCACCTCGACGCGCATGGTGTGGGGAAGGCTCGACTTTCCGGCGCGGAGCGCCTCGGTGGTGGAGGCGCCCGAAGCTGCCAGGACCGCGAGGTGGTTGTCTTTGACCATCACGGCGTCGGAGAGGGAGTGCCGATGGTTGTGGCCGCCGCCGCTGCGCACCGCGTGGCGCTCGAATGCGCGCAGGCCGGGTGTCGTCTTGCGGGTGTCGGCGATCCGAGCGCCAGTTCCCGCGACAGCCTCGACGTAGCGAGACGTGAGAGTGGCGATTCCCGACATCCGCTGCGTGAAGTTGAGGGCGACGCGCTCGGCGGTGAGAACGCCGCGGGCGGGACCCTCGACGGTCGCGAGCACGTCGCCGGCCGTGAAGGCCTCGCCGTCAGCTCGATGAAGCGCCACAGAGATCGCGGTATCCGTCAGCGCGAAGGCTGCCGCGAACACCGCTCCGCCGCTGAAGGTCCCGGGCTCCCTCGCGACGAGCTCGGCGCGGGCGCGGGCGGATGCCGGGACGAAGGCCTCGGCAGTCACATCCCCCCACGGCGCGTCTTCGGCCAGCGCCGCCGACACTACCCGGTCGATCTCGGCACGGGCCAGCATCAGCGCACCACCGCGAGCTCGGCGTCGCGCCGGAAGTGGGCACCGGCCGAGGCCCGCCGCGCGCGGGCGGCGGCGACGACGTGCTGGGCAACCAGCAGCAGGTTCTCGTCCTCGTACTCGCGTTCGGTCCTTGGGGAGCGTGCCTGCGCTCTCCAGCTCGCGAGCACGCTTGCGGCGTGGGTGAGGCCCTCTTCGTCTCGCACCAGCGACGCGTTCTCCCACATCAGGTCCTGCAGGGCAGCGCGAGAGAAGGTTAGCGCCGGGGCTACCGGGCTTCCCGTCACGCCCCCGGAGGGAACGGGGCTGATGCCGTCGCGGGCTTCGGCGGGCCACAGGCCGGATGCGGCATCCGTCGCGATCGCATCCCCGGCGCGCGCGCCGAACACAGCGCCCTCCAGGAGCGAGTTCGACGCGAGACGGTTCGCCCCGTGGACTCCGGTGCGGGCCGCCTCGCCGACGGCGTAGAGCCCGGGAAGCGAGGAGCGCCCCTTGAGGTCGGTGACGATGCCACCCATGAGGTAGTGGGCGGCAGGCGTCACCGGCACGGGAACGCGTGCCCAATCCAGACCGCGCTCGCGCATCGCAGCGTCGATCGTCGGGAAGCGCTCGCGCAGCCACGCCGCGCGGGCATCAGCGTCGGTCGCGGGGATGGCGGTGGCATCGAGCAGCACGGGGCGTCCGCCCTGTTGCCTCATGACCCGGGCTATCGCGCGGGCGACGACATCCCGCGGCGCGAGCTCTCCATCGGGGTGGTCGTCGAAGACGAAGCGGTGACCGTCCTCGTCGATGAGCGTCGCGCCCTCGCCGCGCACGGCCTCGGAGACCAGGAACGCGTCACCGGCCGCGAGGACCGTCGGGTGGAACTGCACGAACTCGAGATCAGCGACGGCGGCTCCCGCTCGAATCGCCGCAGCGATCCCATCGCCGGTCGCTACCGCGGGATTCGTCGAGTGCGCGAACAGCTCGCCGATGCCTCCCGTTGCCAGGACAACGGCATCGGCCCGCAGCTCGTCGGGCGTTCCGGTGTGGTCGCCTCGGGCGTCGCGCAGGATCCGGATGCCGCGCACCCGACCCTCCTCGACGATGAGGTCGACGAGGAACGCGTGCTCGATGACCGTCGCCGCAGTCGCGCGGACGGCGGCGACGAGCGCCCGTTCGATCTCGGTTCCGGTAGCGTCGCCGCCCGAGTGCAGGATGCGGGGGTAGGAGTGCGCGGCCTCGAGGCCCTTTCGGAACTCACCGTGCTCGTCGCGATCGAACGCGACGCCGAGCGCGACAAGCTCCCGGATCCGCTCCGGCCCCTCTGTCGCGAGCACCCGCACCGCTGCCTCATCGCCGAGCCCGGCACCGGCGACCAGGGTGTCGCGGATGTGGTCTTCGACCCGGTCATCGGGGAACATGACTCCGGCGATGCCGCCCTGCGCGTAGCGCGTGTTGGCGTGCTCCAGGACGTCTTTGGTGACCACTGTCACACGGCATCCGTTTGCTGCAGCGTGAAGCGCAACAGTGAGGCCCGCGATCCCGCTGCCGACGACGATCACGCGCGCTGCGTTGGTCATGACGCCTGCTCCCAGGCGGCAGCCGGGGCTGCCGGGGGCTTGGCTGCGAGCATCCGCTCGAGGGCGACGCGGGCGGGGTCGGCGACGTCGGCGGGAACCGTGATGCGGTTGACTACCTCGCCTGCAACGAGCGACTCCAGCACCCAGGCAAGGTACCCGGGGTGGATGCGGTACATCGTCGAGCACGGGCAGACGACGGGGTCGAGGCAGAAGATCTCGTGCTGCGGGTGCTCGGCTGCGAGGCGCTGCACAAGGTTCACCTCGGTGCCGATCGCGAAGGTCGTCGGCTCGGTCGCGGCCTCGATCGCCTTGCGGATGTAGTCGGTCGAGCCTGCTTCGTCAGCAGCGTCGACAACCTCCATGGGGCACTCCGGGTGCACGATGACACGGACCCCGGGATGCTCGGCGCGGGCCTTGTCGATCTGGGCTACCGAGAAGCGGCGGTGAACCGAGCAGAACCCGTGCCACAGGATGACGCGCGCGGCATCCAGGGTCGTGTCATCGTTGCCGCCCAGGGGCTTGCGGGGGTTCCACATCGGCATCTGCTCGAGCGGCACGCCCATCGCCTTCGCGGTGTTGCGCCCGAGGTGCTGGTCGGGGAAGAACAGCACGCGCCGGCCCCGCTTGAACGCCCACTCCAGCACGGTCCGCGCGTTTGACGAGGTGCAGACGATCCCGTGATGGCGGCCGACGAACCCCTTGATCGCGGCGGAGGAGTTCATGTATGTCACCGGGATGACGGGCAGCAGGCCCTCGGCATCCGGGGTATCGAGGTCGCCGTAGACGTCGGCGAGCTCTTCCCACGCCTGCTCGACCTCGTCGATCGAGGCCATATCGGCCATCGAGCATCCGGCCGCAAGGTTCGGCAGGATGACCGCCTGATCGGGCCCGGAGAGCAGGTCTGCGGTCTCGGCCATGAAGTGCACGCCGCAGAACACGATGGCTTCGGCATCCGTGCGAGCCTTTGCGGCGCCCGCGAGCTGGAACGAGTCGCCAACGTAGTCGGCGTGTCGCACGACCTCTTCGCGCTGATAGAAGTGTCCGAGCACCACGACGCGGTCTCCGAGGGTGTTCTTCGCTGCGGTGATCCGCGCGTCCAGCTCGTCCTCGCCAGCCTCGCGGTACTTCCGCGGGAGCTCGCCCTGACGCGGTGCGCCGGTCGGAATGACGTCGCCCTCGGATGCTCCGGGTCCGTAGCCCGGAACCGTGTCGAAGCGCCAGGGTGCCTCGACGAGGTCGGTGTTGCAGGTCTCGCCCTGGAGCGACCCCGAGACGATGCCCTGGATCTCGTGGTCGACCGACGGATCGATGGGGCGCGGGGCGAGGGCGATGTTGACAGCTGTCATGAGGTGCTCGTTTCGGGCGAGGAGGGTTGGATGTCAGCGGGTTCGGAGTCGCTCAGCGGCCCCCGGTCGGCAAGTTCGACATCCTGGTTGTAGCGGTAGAGGCGGGCGGGACGATGGCTGCCGGTGCGGAACCGGTCGGTGGGGATGAGGTTTCCGGAGTTCTCGACCTGACGCCGGAAGTTCGCGGGGTCCAGGCGCCGATCGAGGATCGCCTCGTAGACCTCACGAAGGTCGGCCAGCGTGAACAGGTCCGAGAGCAGACCGTGCGCGATACGGCTGTACCCGACCTTGTTGCGCAGCCGCCACAGGGCGTACGACACGATCTCGTTGTGATCGAACGCGAGGGTGCCCGGCGCGTTCGCGTCGAACCAGGCGACGTTCTCGGGCGCATCGCCCGCTGCCTCGTGGGCCGCGCGCTGGGCGTCAACGTCGTCGGCGCGCAGGAGAGCCCAATAGACGATCGACACGACGCGAGTGGGGGATCGGTCGACGTCTCCAAACGCGTAGAGCTGCTCCAGGTAGCTCGGCGTGAGGCCGGTCGTTTCGGCGAGGGTGCGCGAGGCCGCGGCATCCAGCCCTTCGCCCGCGTCGAGCCACCCACCGGGCAGCGCCCACAGGCACTCATAGGGTTCCCGGGTTCGACGCACGAGCGGCATCATGAGGCGCCCCGACCCGTCGCCGGGGTCGCGTCGGACCGTGAAAATGACGGTCGACACCGCGACGCGGATGGCATCCGTGGATGCTGCGCGTGCGGTGTGGGGAGCGAGGCTGGTTTGTGTCATGGTGACTCTAACTGCTGGCTCGATCTTAGAGTCAGGGTGACCAGAACCGCAACTCGGGTGGCCTGGGAGAAAACCCTCAGCTTGGTCGGCGAACCGGTCGACAGACTGGACGCGTGGTCCTCGGCATCCTCACCGACGTTATCGTCGTGATTCTGCTGCTCGGTGCGCTCGCGTGGGGGATCGCGAGCGGAGTGCTGGCGATCCTCGGATCGGCGGTGGGTCTTGCCGCGGGCGGGGTGGCGGTGTGGTGGCTCCTGCCGATCGTGGCGCCGCTGCTTCCCGATTCGGACTGGCGCGGCCCGGTGCTCATCGCCGGGGTCGTCGTGCTGCTCGTTGGCGGTGCGATAGCTGGCGGTGCGGTTGGCAGCGCGCTGAGGCGCGGAGCCGAGAAATTGCGCCTTCACGTGATCGACCGTCTGCTGGGCGGGGTCGTCGCTGTCATTGCCACCGCGCTGTCGCTCTCGCTGGTCGCCCAGAGCGCCGCCGTCTCCGGCGTCCCGCTGGTGTCGGCAGCCACCTCGTCATCCCGGGTCCTCGCCACGATCGATGCGCTGACCCCGGCACCCGTGAGCGCCGCCCTGGCCCAGCTGCGGCAGACGGTCTTCGTCGACGCCCTGCCCCGCATGGGGACTCTGCTGGATCTTCCCGCCACGGCACCGACAGCCCCGCCGGTCGCCCTCGATGACCCCGCTCTGAGCGCAGCCGCCCAGTCGGTTGCCCGCATCTCGGGAACCGCATTCTCATGCTCGCGGGGCATGACCGGATCGGGTTTCGTCATCGCCGATGACCGCGTCATCACCAACGCGCACGTCGTGGCCGGAATGGAGCAGATCGTCGTCGAACTGCCGGGGCGCATTGCGCAGGCAGGCCGCGTCGTCTGGTTCGACCCCGACCAGGATCTCGCCGTCATCGCCGTGGAGACCGAGGACGTCGCCGCGCTGCCGGTTGTCGCGACACTGCGCGCTGGGGATACCGCGGCGGTTGCCGGCTACCCCTACGGCGGCCCGTTCACCCTGGGGCAGGCGTCGGTGCGGTCGGTGGGCACCGCACAGGTTCCCGACGTCTACGACACCGCGACCGTGAGCCGCGAGATCTACGCCTTGGATGCTCGGGTCGCGCCCGGGAATTCCGGGGGCCCGGTGTTGACCGCGGGTGGGGAGGCGGCGGGCGTCGTATTCGCTCGCGCCGATGACGGGACGGATGTCGGGTACGCGGTGACATCCGGCGTGCTCGCGCCGCTGGCCGAACAGGCTCCCGCTCTGGTCGAGCCGGTATCGACGGGTTCATGCACGCCCTGAGGCGCGTCTGCAGGCGCAGCCCGGGCGCTGGGATATGCTGGCGGCGCAACTGAAGATCCGGCCACATGACGGGTGCGGGAGAGCCCCGGGTCACACCGGGCACCGAAGGAGCAAGCCTCCCCGCCAATCTCTCAGGTCCGCGTACCGCGCACGTCCGGCCACTCTGGAAAGCGTCATCACCCGCACATCGGGTGGCGGCCGCCGACGGTGAAAGCACAGCATCCGGTTCACTCGGATGCCGCGCGAAACTCTCAGGCCACAGACAGAGGGGGAGTTCACGGGCGCCGAACGGCGTCCCCCGTCCGACGACCGGGAGAACTCATGTCACACCCCGCTCCACCAGATACTGCACCCGTGCCGGCCGAGCCGAAGCGCTCGCCGCTCCACGATCGACACGTCGCGCTCGGGGCAGCGTTCACGGACTTCGGCGGCTGGCAGATGCCGGTGCGCTACGCATCCGACCTTGCCGAGCACCACGCGGTGCGCGAGGCGGCTGGCTTGTTCGACATCTCGCACATGGCCGAGTTCCTGGTCACGGGAGAGCCCAGCGGCGCGTTCCTGGACTACGCGCTCTCGGGTGATCACTCGGGAATGCGCGTTGGCAAGGCGAAGTACTCGCTCGTGCTCACCGAAGACGGCGGCATCGTCGACGACGTCATCGTCTACCGCACGGCTGAGGATCGGTACCTTGTCATCGCCAACGCGGGTAACCGGGATGCCGTGGCTGGGGCGCTCAGGCTTCGGGCCGCGCGGGCGCCGGTTGCAGCATCCTTTCTGGCGCCACGCGAGCGTCGTGAGGGAACCTCCTCCTTCTTCTTCGTTCCGGGTGTGTCGGACACCGCCCAGATCGAGGATGTGACCGACCAGTTGGCGCTTGTGGCGGTGCAGGGGCCCGCCGCGCGGGAGATCCTCGAAGCGACCCCCGAGATCGGTGAGGTCACTCCTGCGCTCTCGGACCTCGGGTACTACGCCTGGGCTGCCGGATCTTTCGACGGTGAGCCACTCTTCATCGCCCGCACGGGCTACACCGGCGAGGACGGCTTCGAACTGCTGGTGCCTCATCGCGCGGCGGGAGCGCTCTGGGACGCGCTGCTGGCCGCGGGAGCGCCGCGCGGGCTCGTTCCCGCGGGGCTCGCGGCTCGCGACACGCTGCGGCTTGAGGCCGGCATGCCGCTCTACGGTCACGAGCTCTCGCTCGAGACGACTCCCGCCCAGGCGGGGCTCGCGCGCAGCGTCGTCGACGGCAAACCGGACTTCGTGGGTAAGCGGGCTCCGAAGGCCTCGGATGCCGACAGTCGCGTGCTCGTCGGACTCGTGTCTGAGGGCCGCCGCGCCGGACGTGCTGGCTACCCGGTCGTCGACCCGTCGGCCGATGGCGCTCCTGCCGTCGGCGAGGTCACCTCCGGCGCGCTGAGCCCGACCCTCGGGCATCCGATCGCTCTGGCCTACATCGATCCCGCTGTTTCCGCGCCCGGCGCCGAACTGGCGATCGATGTGCGCGGCACCCTCATCCCTGCATCCGTAACGACCCTGCCCTTTTACCGGAGGACGACATGACCGACCTGACGACCCTGAAGTACACCGCCGAGCACGAGTGGCTGCGCCTGGAAGGCGATGAAGCGGTGATCGGGATCACCGATTACGCGGCCGACAAGCTCGGTGATGTCGTCTTCCTCGAGCTGCCGGGCGTCGGCGACGGCGTGTCAGCCGGCCAGGTCTGTGGCGAGATCGAGTCGACCAAGTCGGTCGGTGAGCTTTTCGCGCCCGTTGAGGGGGAGGTCCTCGCCGTCAACCATGAGGCAGTCGATGACCCCTCGGTCGTGAACTCCGACCCGTTCGGTGCGGGCTGGCTCATGAAGCTCAAGGTCACGCCCGCCGACATCGATGCGCTCTTGGACCGTGACTCCTACGTCGCCCTGACCGGCGGCGCTGCATGATCGTCGGATCTTTCGCCGAGCGCCACATCGGAACCGACGCCGCCGCCCAGCGCACCATGCTCGACGCGCTCGGCTACGAGAGCGTCGATGCTCTCGTCGGGGCTGCAGTTCCGGCATCCATTCATGCCGCTGCGCGGGAGGGCTCGCGCATTCCGCTCGCCGCGACAGAAGCCGAGGCGCTGGGGGAGCTGCGGGAACTCGCGTCCCGCAATCGCGTCTCGCGCTCGCTGATCGGCCTCGGCTACTACGACACGGTCACGCCCGCTGTCATCGCGCGGAATGTCTTCGAGAATCCGTCGTGGTACACCGCCTACACGCCCTACCAGCCCGAGATCTCGCAGGGCCGGCTCGAGGCGCTCATCACCTTCCAGACGATGGTGACCGATCTCACCGGCATGGCGACCGCCGGCGCCTCGATGCTGGACGAATCGACTGCCGTCGTCGAGGGCATGCTGCTGGCGCGCCGCGCGTCGAAGAGCGCCTCGTCTGTGTTCCTCGTGGATGCCGATACGCTGCCGCAGACCATCGCGCTGCTGCGTCACCGCGCCGAGGCGCTCGGGATCGAGATTCGAGAGGTGGCGTTCGCCGCGGATGCCGGGGCGGATCTGCCCGAGGCCTTCGGTGGTTTCATCCAGTACCCCGGGGCGTCGGGGCGAGTGTGGGATCCGAGCGAGGCGATCGCGGCGATTCACGCGCACGGCGGATTGGCGGTGGTCGCCGCCGACCTTCTCGCCCTCACGCTGCTGCGCTCGCCCGGCTCGCTAGGCGCCGACGTGGCTGTCGGGACGACGCAGCGCTTCGGGGTGCCGATGGGCTTCGGTGGACCCCACGCCGGATACCTCGCGGTCCGGGCAGGTCTCGAACGGCAGCTTCCGGGGCGCCTGGTCGGAGTGTCGGTGGATGCCGACGGCCGCCCCGCGTACCGGCTGTCGCTGCAGACGCGTGAGCAGCACATCCGTCGCGAGAAGGCGACCTCGAACATCTGCACCGCCCAGGTGCTGCTGGCCGTCATGGCGGCGATGTATGCCGTCTATCACGGGCCTGAGGGGCTGAAGCGGATCGCGCAGTCGGTGCACGCGAAGACCGCCCTGGTCGCCGGATCGCTGCGCGCCCGCGGGGTCGACGTGCTGACGGAACACTTCTTCGACACGATCCAGGTGCGGGTCGCGGATGCCGATGCCGTCGTCTCAGCGGCGGCAGGGCTCGGCATCCTTCTGCGGCGGGTAGACGCTGAGACTGTCGGGATCTCGTTCGACGAGGTCAGCGCTGCCGATCCGTCGATCGAGGCCGATCTGCTCGCGGCGTTCGGCGCTGCGGGCGAGCCCTCGACGGGGCTTTCGGAGGGCTCGTCATTCACCGCGATCGCGGGTGTGCGGATGTACCCAGACGCGCTGCGGCGAACGGATGCCTACCTCACGCACGAGGTCTTCCACGCGCACCGGTCCGAGACTGCGATGATGCGCTACCTGAAGACGCTTGCCGACCGCGACTACGCGCTCGATCGCGGCATGATCCCGCTGGGCTCGTGCACGATGAAGCTCAATGCCGCTACCGAGATGGCGGCGGTCTCGTGGCCCGAGTTCGCGCGGATTCATCCGTTCGCTCCGGCATCCGAGGTCGAGGGCTACCTCGAGCTGATCGATCAGCTCGAGACGTGGCTGGCCGAGGTGACCGGCTATGACGCCGTCTCGGTGCAGCCGAACGCCGGGTCCCAGGGTGAGCTTGCGGGCCTGCTCGCGATCCGCGGCTACCACCGCTCCCGAGGCGACGAGCAGCGCACCGTATGCCTCATTCCCTCGTCCGCGCACGGCACGAACGCGGCATCCGCTGTGCTCGCCGGGATGCGGGTCGTGGTCGTCGCCTGTGATGAGGCCGGAAATGTCGACCTCGACGATCTGCGCGCCAAGATCGCCGAGCATGCCGAGGCGCTCGCCGCCCTCATGATCACGTATCCCTCGACGCACGGCGTGTACGAGCACGAGGTACTGGCGATCACCACCGCGGTGCACGAGGCCGGCGGCCAGGTCTACATCGACGGGGCGAACCTCAACGCACTCGTCGGCTACGCGCGCCTCGGCGATCTCGGTGGCGATGTGTCGCACCTGAACCTGCACAAGACGTTCGCGATCCCGCACGGCGGCGGCGGTCCGGGTGTCGGTCCTGTGGCGGCCAAGGCGCACCTCACGCCGTTCCTGCCCTCGCATCCGATGGCACAGCGGGACCGGCATCCGTCGCTCGTGGATGCCGAGGGCGCGGTGTTCGCCGGGGGGCCGATCTCGGGTGCGCCGTACGGTTCGGCATCCATCCTGCCGATCTCATGGGCATACGTGCGGATGATGGGAGCTGACGGCCTGCGCCAGGCCACCGGCAGCGCGGTCTTGGCGGCGAACTACATCGCAGCCCGCCTGCGCGAGCACTACCCGGTGCTCTACGCGGGCGAGAACGGGCTGGTCGCGCACGAGTGCATCCTGGATCTCCGGCCGCTGCGGGAGGCCACCGGCATCACGGTGGATGACGTGGCCAAGCGCCTCATCGACTACGGATTCCACGCGCCGACGATGTCGTTCCCGGTCGCGGGGACGCTCATGGTCGAGCCGACCGAGTCCGAGGATCTCGGTGAGCTCGAGCGGTTCATCGAGGCGATGATCGCGATCAAGGCCGAAGCCGATGCTGTCGCTGCGGGGGAGTGGCCTGCTGGCGACAACCCGCTCGTGAATGCGCCGCACACGGCCGAGGCCATCGCGGTCGGCGACTGGCAGCATCCGTATTCGCGCGAGCGTGCGGTCTATCCAGTTCGTTCCTTGGTGCGTTCGAAGTACTGGCCGCCGGTCCGCCGGATCGACCAGGCCTACGGCGACCGCAACCTCGTCTGCGCCTGCCCACCCCCCTCCGCGTTCGTCTAGCCCCGCGCCCTTCGCCGTGAGACGTAACCTGGCGCGGGAAACGTCAGCCCGCCTCACGCGCGAGGTTCCGTCTCGGGCGGTGTGAGTGAGACGTGAGGGTGGCGAGCATGGCGGGTACGGGTGGCCGGATGCGGCGCACGCCGCTCGCCTCGAGCGTTCGTCGCAGGGGCTCGGCGCGCATGGCGTCGTTCCAGTCCCAGCGCGCGAAGCCGCGCAGGTGGCGACGTAGGCGGTCTTCGCGGCGCTTCTCAGCGGCAAGGTCCGCGGGGGTGCGGTACTTGCCGTATCCGTCGGACTCTCCGGCGATGTCGGAGCGCGGCCAATAGAAGTCGCAACGGTCGTTCTGCCCTTCGAAGTGGAACGGGTGCTGGAGCTCAGGTTCCTCGTACCCCAGCCAGCCGATGACCGCGCGGCTGACCGATTCGCCGACGCTCTCGGAGCGTGGATCGGCGTGTTCAATGGCCCATGCGCATCGGCGGCGGTGACGGCGATCCACCTGCAGCAAGAAGGCGTCACGAATCTCCGCGATGGTGCACAGACCGAGTTGACGCTTGCCGATCGTCGCGTCCACGGCCGCCAAGCCCCACGCGGGCGGAAGGGCGCGGGCCAGGGCGACCGCGGTGTCAGCCGGAGCAGTAAGCAGGAGGCCCCCTGTCTCCACGAAACGCGACGTCGTGAGGCTCGCGTGTCGAACGACATCGCCTACCCGGTGCGAGCGCGTCGCCTGGCCATCCAAGAGATGGATGTCGCGAGGTTCACCGAATATCGGCTGACCCCAGAGGGCAGCGGCAGACTCACGGCAGAACAGCGCGTCCGGTCGGAGCAGCGCGACGGCGTGGACGCGTGCGAGGTAGCGATCCCACGGCGCGAGAGCGCGCCAGGCCGCCGCATCCGCCCATACGCCGTGTCGTACGGGCACCAGCGTGCGGTCATCACGCGGTCGAGCTGTTGGCGCGGCATCCGATGCAACGTGAAGGACAACGGGACTCGGAGCAATCGCGAGCTTGGGTGGCATCCTTCATCGTCGGCAGTTCCCCACCTACCCATTCCGGGCAACGCCCCCATCGGTGGACAACCCTCACGCCCCTCTTCCCGTGGAGGATCCCCGCTCCCGGCCACCCCGCTCCGTGAGACGTGCACTCGCGCGGGGGACGTGCCCCCGTGCGTCGCGCCAGGCTGTGTCTCACGGCATCAGCGGCGGGCGAGGCTAAAAGACGCCGGGGAAGAGGGTTACCGCGAGGGGGTAGCCGATGAAGGCGACGATGTCGATGAGGGTGTGGGCGATCACGAGGGGCATGACCCGGCCCCACCGGCGGTAGCACCAGCCGAAGACGACACCCATCGCGAAGTTGCCGACGATCGCACCGAAGCCCTGGTACGCGTGATAGGCGGCGCGAAGACCGGCGGTCGTCAGGATGATCGCCCACCAGTTCCAGCCGAACCGGCGGAGGCGATCGAACAGGTAGCCCAGAAAGATGACCTCCTCGGTCAGCCCCGCCCGTAGCGCCGCCAGCATCAGTAACGGCACGGTCCACCACGCGGCATCCAGCGGCGACGCGCTCACCTGCAGCGTGATCCCGAGCGCGCGGCCGGCGACGTAGAGGGCGAGTCCCGGGATGCCGATCGCGGCGCCGAGCAGGAGAGCGCGGCCGATATCGCCACCGAACCGCGAGAAGTCCAGACCGATGCGCCGCAGCGCGTTGGACCCCGGCTCCCACAGCAGGTAGATGACCAACGCGACCAGCGCCAGGCCGAAGAAGATGTTCAGGAACTGGTAGAGCGCATTCCACAGCGCTTCGGCGTCCCGATTGGGGTTGAGCTGGGTCTGCTGCTGCGCGAGAGTCTGGTTCTCTTGAGCGGCCCGGATGAGCGACCGTGTGAACGACAGGATGCTGTACAACGCCGACTGGCCGACGGTGATCGCTAGGACGATCCAGACTTCCCACGTCAAGCGCGTACGTGTTTGCCCGTCAACGGGCGAAACGTTCAGCACTTCGCTCACAACGGGAGGCTGCTTCGGGGGGTGCACCTTGTCAGATTGCCACATGCAACTCCCGCCGAGTTAAGGGTATGTAACTTTTCGGCCTCAGGTTTTGAACAACTCACAGCGCGCGCTTAGGGTTTTTCCATCCGTGCCGGGGTCACCCATGCCCCCGGCACATAACCCCTTGCACAGGAGGAAATGTGAAGATCGCACGTCTTGCGGCGGGCGTAGGCGTCGTTGCGGTGGGAGCACTCGTGCTCGCCGGCTGCAGCAACCCCTACCAGTCGGATGTCGTGGAGAACTCCGAGGTCACCGTTGCGTACAACGAGGGCTTCTTCCACTTCAACGACGACAGCTCCGCTGGCAACAACACCGCCAACGGCAACATCAAGTACATGACCGACACGACGTTCGGTTACTACAACAACACTCCCGAGTGGGTGCGCAACACCGACTTCGGTTCCTATGAGGTCGTCAGCGAAGACCCGCTGACGGTCGAGTACACGATCACCGCTGACGCGGTGTGGTCTGACGGTGTGCCGATCGACGAGGCAGACATGCTGCTGCAGTGGGCGGCGATCTCCGGAAACGTCAGCGACGCGTTCTCGCCCGCTGCCACCACTGGCTACAACCTGGTCACCCAGACCCCCGAGACCGGCGACAAGACGATCACCCTCGTCTACGACGAGCCCTACGTGGACTGGGAGCTCGTGAGCCCCCTCGGCGTGTCGGCCCACGGCACGTACGCGCTCGCGTTCCCCGACGAGTACGCCGACGTGCAGGCTGCCTGGGACACCTACTCGGCTTCGGGCGAGCAGGGCGACTGGGATGCCTACAGTGAGGCGGCCAAGAGCTTCGCTGAGACCGCCAAGCAGAAGGTGGTCGACGCGATCACCAACGGTGATGACGCAGTCCTCGATGCCCTCGGCACGGCATGGGGCGACGCGTATGCGTACACCTCGCTGCCTGACAGCCCGGCTGCGGCGCTCACCAGCGGTGCCTACACGATCGAGGAGACGGCTGAGGACCAGTACACGACCCTCGTCGCCAACCCGCTCTACACATGGGGCCCCTCGCCGAAGTTCGAGCGCATCACCGTTCGTGCGATCGGCGACTCGACCACCGCGCTGCAGGCCCTCGAGGCCGGCGAGCTCGACATCTGGACGGGCCAGCCCACCGCTGACATCCTCCAGGTCGCTGAGGGTATCTCGACCGCCGAGGTCCAGACCGGTGTGCAGGCTTCGCACGAGCACGTCGACCTGACCGTCAACAACGGCGGCCCGTTCGACCCGGCCACCTACGGTGGCGACGAGGCGAAGGCTCTGGCCGTTCGCCAGGCGTTCCTGAAGACGATCCCGCGCCAGGAGATCGTCGACAAGATCATCGTTCCGCTCAACCCCGACGCTGTGGTTCGCAACGCGAACCTCGTGAGCGCGGCTGACACGGTTCGTTACCCGATCCTCACGGCAGACAACGGCTCGGCCGACTACACGGATGTCGACATCGAGGGTGCCAAGCAGCTCCTCGCCGACGCCGGTGTCACCACGCCGGTCGAGGTCGGCTTCTGGTACCCCGAGGGCAACGTCCGTCGTGGCCAGGAATTCGAGCTCATCTCGGCATCGGCAGCTCAGGCGGGCTTCCAGCTCGTCGACCAGAGCGAGCCGAACTGGGAGTTCACCGACCCGTCGATCAACCCGATCAACCCGCACGACGCTGTGATCTTCGCCTGGTCGCAGACCAGCCTCGCCGTGGGTGGCTCGGACCAGATCTACGCCTGCTACGACTTCGCAGCACCGGACACCAAGGGTGGCAACTACAACGGCTACTGCAACGAGGACGTCACGTCCGCGCTGCAGACGCTGAACGTCACCTCGGACTACGACGCCCAGACCGACCTGCTCAACCAGGCCGAAATGGGTATCTGGTCGGATGCCGTCACGATCCCGATCTTCCAGTTCCCCGGCCTGCTCGTCTCGAGCGACCGCGTGAGCGGAGTGAAGGCCATGCCGCTGAGCCCGGACTACTTCTGGAACTTCTGGGAGTGGGCCCCGGTCGACGCTGAGGGTTGATCCCTCCTTCCCCGGACGCGGCTGAGCCGCTTCCGGGGAAGTCGACAACTAGCGTGGGCGCCGAGGTGACCCCTCGGCGCCCACAGCTGTGTCGCGGCGACCGGCCGCGACACAGCATGCCGTAGTACCTTTGGGCAAAGCTCTGCCCCGAACGGAACATCCATGACACCTGAGTCCGCGAACCCGCGAGGCCGAACGTGCTGACGTTTCTCCTCAGGCGACTGGGCGCGATCCTGCTCGTGCTGCTCGTCGCATCCTTCATCGTCTACACCCTCACTGCGATCGGAAGCGACCCGCTCCGCGACCTTCGTGCTAGTAGCGCACCAAACCGGGAAGAGCAGATCGCCTACCGGATCGAGATCCTCAACCTGGACCTTCCGCCTGTAGTCCGCTACTTCACGTGGCTGGGCGGGGCGGCCAAGTGCCTCATTCTGCAGTGCGATCTTGGTGTCGCTTACACGCGCGGCAACCAGCCGGTCACCGAGGCGCTGGCTTCTGCCGCCGGCGCGACGATCCAGCTTGTGACCGCCGCCACGATCATCGCGATCCTCGTCGGTGTCGCGATCGGTATCATCACGGCGCTTCGCCAGTACAGCGGCTTCGACTACAGCGTCACCTTCCTCACCTTCATCGTCTACTCGCTCCCGATCTTCTGGGTGGCGGTGCTCCTGAAGGAGTTCGGCGCCATCCGCTTCAACGAGTTCTTGGCCGATCCCACCGTGACGTGGCTCGCGATCCTCATAACCGGCCTGATATCCGGGGTCGTGTTCATGAGCCTCCTCGGCGGCTCGTGGAAGACCAGGTTGATCACCTTCGGCTCTGCCTTCGTCGCAGCAGGTGGACTGCTCTGGTTCCTCGGCATCACCGGATGGTTCGCGACCCCCACGGTCGGGATCATCGGGGTGATCGTCACCGGCATCGGCGCCGCTGTCGGCGTGACAGCCGTCTCGACGGGTCTTGCCAACCGCCGCGCATTGCTGGCGTCTTTGATCACCGTTGCGATCTGGATCGCGCTCTACTTCCCGCTCCAGTACCTGTTCTTCTACGTCCCCGAGGGATGGATGCTGATTCTGCTCGGCATCGCCGCGATCGGCATCGGCGTTGTGGTCGGCCTCATCGTCGGGGGCGACGGCAAGCGGGAAGCCGCGCGAACTGCCGCGATCGTCAGCTTTATCACGTTCTTCGTGATTGTCATCGACCGGGTTCTACTGGTCTATCCCGACTACGTGCAGCGGATTCCGCAGAGCGGCGTTATCGCGACGATCGGCTCCCGCACTCCCGGGCTGCAGGGCGACATGTGGTTCCAGATCCTCGACGGCTTCTCGCACCTCATCCTCCCGACGATCGCGCTGGCCGTGGTCTCGATTGCGGCGTACACGCGATACACACGCTCGAGCCTGCTGGAAGTCATGAACCAGGATTACGTGCGGACCGCGCGGGCCAAGGGCCTCACCGAACGCACCGTCGTCGTTCGTCACGCGATGCGCAATGCGTTGATCCCCATCGCGACGATCATCGCGTTCGACATCGGTGCCCTTATCGGTGGCGCGGTCATCACTGAGACGATCTTCGCCTGGAAAGGCATGGGGTCGCTCTTCGTCGACGGTCTGGAAAAGGGCGACGTCAACCTGGTGATGGGCTTCTTCGTCGTCACCGGTGTTCTGGCAGTGATCTTCAACCTCATCGCCGACCTCCTCTACTCCGCTCTTGACCCACGGATCCGGGTGAACTGACCATGGCGACTTCGATTCCCACCGATGCGCCCCAGGACCGGGGCTCCGAGCAGACCATCGAGCAGAAGGCCGTCGCCGGCATGAGCCAGGGCGCTCTGGTGCGCCGGCGGTTCTTCCGCCACAAGCTCGCGATGACAGCTCTGGTCATCCTCGTCCTGGTGATACTCCTGGCCTTCACGTCTGTCGGTACCGTTATCGGCGGAACGGGTAACCTCGAGGCGAACGCCGCTGGCGTGCTCTCGATCAACGGCTGGCGCATCGAGGGCTGGTGGCCCCTGAACTGGTGGACCGCCTACCCCGTCGTCAACGGTGGGGCTCCGACGATCACCTGGTGGCCGTTCAGCCTCGGTGAGCATCCCTTCGGTCAGGACACGCTGGGCAAGGACGTGTTCGCGCAGGTCATGCGCGGCACGCAGCAGTCGATCACCGTCATGTTCCTGGTCGGTCTGGTGTCGCTGATCGTCGGCGTCAGCCTCGGCGCCGTGTCGGGCTACTTCCGCGGATGGTCGGACTCGCTCATCATGCGTTTCACCGACGTCATCATCATCATCCCGATCATCGTGCTCGGCTCGATCATGGGAAAGCTGTTCGGCGGCAACGCGTTCGTCTTCGGACTCTTCCTCGGCATCCTGAGTTGGACGGGTCTTGCACGTCTCGTGCGCGGCGATTTCCTCTCGCTCCGAGAACGCGAGTTCGTGGATGCGGCCCGGGTCGCCGGTGCGAGCAACGCGCGCATCATCTTCCGCCACATCCTGCCCAACGCCGTCGGTGTCATCATCGTCAACACGACACTGCTCATGAGCGCTGCGGTGCTGACGGAGGCGGCGCTGAGCTTCCTCGGCTTCGGTATCCAGTACCCGGATGTCTCGCTCGGCCAGATCATCTCCACCTACCGCGAGGCGTTCCGCACGCGCCCGTGGCTGTTCTGGTGGCCGGGTCTGTTCATCATCCTGCTCGCCCTGTGCATCAACTTCATCGGTGACGGTCTGCGCGACGCGTTCGACCCGCGTCAGCAGGCGAAGGTGAGCCGCCGCAAGGCCGCGCGCGCCGTTGCTGCGATTCCGTCGGTGCAGGCTGTCACCATGGTTGAGGGGCCCACCTCGGACTCCGACGAGCCGTACATGGATGAATTCACCGACCTCGGCGGGCGATCGGGGCCTCCCGACAGTCGTGGTGAGCGCGGCGACCGGCCGGGAGATCAGCCGTGAGGCAGCAGCAGGCTCAGCGCCGCCGCCGCGGTCAGTACGGCGGTACCGGCGATCAGCAGCGGATGCCACGTCACGGCCGTCCCGCCGGCGGCGCTGCCGCTGGACAGGTCGTCTCGGCGATGACGCTCCAGCTCGCGACGTACGAGCCCGGCAGCATCGCCCGAGGCGGTTCCCTCGGCATCCGACGGACGGCGAGTGTCGTCATCTCCGGGCGTATGAGTCACGTCGGCGCGCTGCGTGGACAGGGCTTGTCGGGCGCCGGGCGCTGGCGCTGCCCAGGCGCGGATGACGCGTCCGCCGCGCGTGCGGATCGTCAACGCGAAGCGGGAATCGACGCTGTCGATGTCGCCCCAGGGCACACGGTAGGTGCGAACGAGGTTGCTGATCTCGACGAAGCCTTCCGAGACGCGAACGTAGGGGCGCAGGTACAGCAGCCAGGCGCCCCAGCCCAGCAGCACGACAGGCCACGCCCAGCGGGCCAGGTCGATGAGGCCGCCGTCGACGGCGATGAACACCAGCGCAGCTGCCGAGATCACGAGGGCAATCGCGGCGATGATCATGCCGCCGCGAGGGCGAAGAGTGACCGGTTCGGGCATGCGCCCATCCTGACACGGGAGAACGAACGATGACCTCTGATCAGCCGCGTACCGGCGGGCGTATGGGCCGGAAGGATCGGGGAGCGACGCAGGCCGGAGTGCCGAACTCGGGACCCGCTCTGTCGGTGTCGAACCTCGGCGTTGAGTTCTTCGTCGGAGGCAGCTGGGTCGCCGCCGCCAAGCACGTCAGCTACGACCTCATGCCCGGCAAGGTTCTGGCCATTGTGGGGGAGTCCGGCTCGGGAAAGAGCACGAGCAGTATGGCGATCATGGGCCTGTTGCCCAAGAACGCCAGGGTGACCGGAAGCGCGAAGCTCGCCGGCACAGAGCTGATCGGCGCCCGACCCGAGGCACTGCGCAAGGTCCGCGGTGAGGGAATCGCGGCGATCTTCCAGGAACCGATGACGGCCCTGAACCCCGTCTACACCGTGGGGTTCCAAATCTCCGAAGCGCTCATGACCCACCGGCCGGGGATGACACGCAAGCAGGCCAAGGAGCGTTCGCTCGAGCTGCTGAAGCTGGTCGAGATGCCCGACCCGCTGAAGGCGTTCAACTCGTACCCGCACCAGCTGTCGGGTGGTCAGCGTCAGCGTGCCATGATCGCTCAGTCGATCTCGCTCGAGCCGCGCGTTCTCGTCGCTGATGAGCCGACGACAGCCCTGGATGTCACGGTGCAAGCCGAAATCCTCGATCTGCTGCGCAACCTCCACACCAAGCTCGACTCCGCCATCATCCTCATCACCCACGACATGGGCGTGGTGGCAGATATGGCCGACGACGTCATGGTGATGAAGGACGGCGACGTCGTCGAATACGGGCCCGCCTCGCAGGTATTCGGTGAGGCTGAGCACCCTTACACTCGTGCGCTCATGGCGTCGGTTCCCCACCTCGGCCTCGGCGAGGCCCAGGTGGAGGAGGAGACGCGACGCGACGAGTCAACGGCGGCGCTGCGCCTCGAGAACGTATCGATCGAGTACCCCAAGCGCGGTCGGGTACCCGCCTTCCGGGCCGTATCGGATGCCACGCTGTCGATTCAGCCGGGCGAGGTGCTGGGCCTCGTGGGTGAGTCAGGGTCAGGCAAGACGACCATTGCGCGCGCCATCGTGGGCCTCGTACCGATCGCGGAGGGAAGCCTTCGCGTTGCAGGCCAGGACATGGTCGGGGTAGGCCCCAAGGAGTTGCGCGCGGTGCGCCGCAAGCTCGGGATCGTGTTCCAGGACCCCGGTTCTTCGCTGAACCCCCGCTGGCCCGTCGGAGAGTCGATCGGGGAGCCGCTGGAGCTCGCCGGTCGTGAGCGCAAAGAGATCTCCAAGCGTGTCGAGGATCTGCTGGACCTCGTCGAACTGCCGCGCGATTTCCGCAACCGGTACCCGCACGAGCTCTCGGGTGGGCAGCGTCAGCGCATCGGTATCGCCCGAGCTCTGGCCCTCGACCCCACTGTGCTGGTGGCCGACGAGCCCACGAGCGCGCTGGATGTCTCGGTTCAGGCGCGCGTGCTCGAACTGCTGCAGGCGATCCAGAAGGAGAAGCAGTTCGCGACGCTGTTCGTGACCCACGACCTCGCGGTCGTCGATCTTCTGGCCGATCGCATCGCCGTCATGCAGCACGGACGCATCGTGGAGCAGGGCACGAAGGAGCAGATTCTGCGCAACCCGCAGGATGACTACACCAAGCGCCTCATCGCTGCTGTTCCGGTTCCGGATCCTGCCGAGCAGCGGCAGCGCCGCGAGGCGCGGGCAGCGCTCCTGGCCGAGCAGAAGTCGGCCTGAGACGAGGACGACTCCGCGCTCAGCTGCCCGCAAGCGCTCCTGAGATATCCTGGGATGCGCCGGCATCCCGGCCGCCTCCCCACCCGCAAGGATTCCCTCATGGCGCATGCCCTCCGTTCGGACCTCCGAAACGTCGCGATCGTCGCGCACGTCGACCACGGCAAGACCACGCTGGTGGATGCGATGCTGCGCCAGACCGGCTCGTTCGGCGAGCACGCGCACGTGGAAGAGCGCGCGATGGACTCGAACGACCTCGAGCGCGAAAAGGGCATCACGATCCTCGCGAAGAACACCGCGATCACCTACAACGGCGTCCACACCGAGGTCCCCGTGACGATCAACGTGATCGACACGCCAGGGCACGCCGACTTCGGGGGAGAGGTCGAGCGCGGGCTGTCGATGGTCGACGGCGTCGTGTTGCTGGTGGATGCGTCCGAGGGGCCGCTTCCGCAGACGAGGTTCGTGCTGCGCAAGGCGCTGGAGGCGAAGCTCCCCGTCATCCTGCTCGTCAACAAGACGGATAGGCCGGATGCTCGCATCGCCGAGGTCGAGGAAGAGTCGCACGACCTGCTGCTGGGCCTCGCGTCTGACATGCACGAGGACGTCCCGGACCTCGACGTCGACGCTCTCCTGGACGTGCCGGTCGTCTACGCCTCAGGTCGCGCCGGCGCTGCCTCGAGGAACCGCCCCGAGAACGGGTCGCTCCCCGACAACGACGACCTCGAGCCGCTGTTCGAGGCGATCCTCGAGCATGTTCCGGCGCCGTCGTACGACGACGAAGCGCCGCTGCAGGCATGGGTGACGAACCTCGACTCGAGCCCGTTCCTCGGTCGTCTGGCGCTGCTGCGGGTCTTCAACGGGACCCTCAAGAAGGGCCAGACCGTCGCCTGGGTGCGTCACGACGGTTCCCACTCGAACGCGCGCATCACCGAGCTGCTCAAGACCCGTGCGCTCGAGCGCTATCCCGCCGAGTCAGCAGGACCCGGTGACATCGTCGCGATCGCGGGGATCGAAGAGATCACGATCGGCGAGACGATCGCCGACCCCGAGGACGTCCGGCCACTGCCGGCGATCACCGTCGATGACCCCGCTATCTCGATGACGATCGGCACGAACACCTCGCCGCTTGTCGGCAAGGTCAAGGGCCACAAGGTCACGGCGCGCATGGTGAAGGACCGCCTGGACCGCGAGCTCATCGGCAACGTCTCCATCAAGGTCGTCGACATCGGGCGGCCGGATGCCTGGGAGGTGCAGGGACGCGGTGAACTGGCGCTTGCCATCCTCGTCGAGAACATGCGCCGCGAGGGCTTCGAGCTGACCGTCGGCAAGCCCCAGGTCGTCACCCGGAAGGGGCCGAACGGGCAGACGCAGGAGCCCTTCGAGCACCTCACGATCGATGCGCCCGAGGAGTATCTCGGCGCGATCACGCAGCTGCTTGCCGCGCGCAAGGGCCGCATGGAGACGATGGTCAACCACGGCACCGGCTGGGTGCGGATGGAGTTCGTCGTGCCCTCACGTGGACTCATCGGCTTCCGCACCGAATTCCTCTCGATCACGCGCGGCACCGGGATCGCCAACGCGATCTCGCACGGCTACGACGACTGGGCCGGGCACATCGTCGCTCGCCAGAACGGTTCGATCGTGGCCGACCGTGCTGGCGTCGTCACTCCGTTCGCGATGATGGCGCTGCAGGAGCGCATGAGCTTCTTCGTGCAGCCCACCGAAGAGGTCTACGAGGGCATGGTCGTCGGCGAGAACACCCGCGCCGACGACATGGACGTCAACATCACCAAGGAGAAGAAGCTCACCAACATGCGCTCGTCGACCGCCGACGAGCTCGAGCGCCTCACCCCGCCGCGCCAGCTCTCCCTGGAGGAGAGCCTGGAGTTCGCCCGCGAAGACGAATGTGTCGAAGTCACTCCCGAGAAGGTGCGGATCCGCAAGGTGATCCTTGACCAGACCGAGCGTGGTCGCGCTGCATCGCGCCTGAAGCGGCAGGACGCCAACGCCTGACCGGCGTCGCCCACGGGTCGACTCGACCGCGGACGGATCAGCCGTTGAGGATCAGCTCCTCCAACTGCTCGAGCATGTGCGCGGGCAAGTCCGAGTCCGGTCCTGTCGCGTTGAGTACGATCGCGACAGCCGTCTGGGACTCCGGGTGGTACATCGCGAGGGCCTGGTAGCCGAGGCCATTGCCGGTGTGCCCGATCCAGTCGCCGATGCGACCGATGCCGAAACCGTACTCGTCGTAGAACGGGCTCGCGGGGTCGGGGGAGGTGTCGCGCCACTCCGAGAGCCGACGCTCCTGCGAAGCGTCCGACACGAGCGTTCCCGCGCCCAGCGCCTCGGCCCACGCGGCAAGGTCTCCCGCCGTACCGAACAGGCCGCCGGCGGCAGAGAACGCGCTCGCGCGGACGGCGGGAAGCTCCTCCACGGTGCCGTCAGCATCCACCTGGAAAGGGGCTGCGGTCCCCTCCGGTGGCAGAACGTTTCCCGGATACACGACTGACGCGAGCTGGAGCGGCTCCAGGATGCGTGACGCGACCGCCTCGGGCCAGCTGAGCCCCGAAGAGGTGTCGATGATCTGCCCGAGTAGGACCGTGTTGGTATTGGAGTACTCGTAGCTCGTCCCGGGAACGAACTCCTCGGGAACGCCGTCCGTGAGCCCGTACAGGGTCGTGTCGGTCCAGCTACGCGTCCAGTCCTCGACCAGCAGGTCGACAAGGCCCGCTTGCGTCGAATAGCTGGGCACCCCCGAGGTCATCGTGGCAAGCTCATCGATCGTGGCGGCCGTCTCGATCCCGGTTCCGGCAGTGGGCGCCGGCGCATCGAGATCCAGGATGCCGTCGTCGGCTAGCTGCAGCACGACGGTCGCGACGAACGACTTGGTCACGCTGCGGTAGGCAAACAGGGTGTTATCGGTCACTGGCGCGCCACTGGCATCCGCAACTCCGGCAGGGTAAACCGTGGTCGCCCCGTCGCGGCGGATAGCGATCGCGCCGCCGGGGACGGATGCCGATTCGAGCGCTGCGGCGAAAGCCTCGCTTACCGGGTTCGAGGGCGCTGCGGCGCTGCATCCGGACACGAGTGCTGTGACGGTGGCGGCCGTGATAGCTCCCGCGAGCATGCGCCCGCGATATCGGGTGTGGCGGGTCATCGTTCCAGCCTAGAACGAGAGTTCAGCGCATTTCGGACACCAGGACGGCGCTCGTGCCCGCGACGAGGGCCTCGAAGACGTGCGCTGCATCGCCCGGATAGCAGAGGTAATCGCCGGGCTCCAGGTCGAAGGGTGAGTCGCGCGGACCGACGCGTGCGCTGCCCGAGAGGAGGACCACATGCTCAGTGGTGCCCGTCGGATGAGCGTCCGAGAGTCGCGGCGAGCCTGGTTCGGCGCGGAGGAGGTACAGGTCACGCCTGACGTTCGGTGCGGCAGCCGACAGGAGCAGCGCCTCGTACGCAGAGCCCGCGGCTCGCACTCCGTGGCCATCGCGCGCTCGGATGAGCGTCGGCTCGCTCTCGCGATCTTCCACCAGTGCGGCGAAGGGCGCGCCGAGTGCGGTGGCGATCGCCCACAGGGTCTCGACGTTGGGATTGGCCGAACCTGCTTCGATTTGCGAGATGGTGGCCTTGGACACGCCCGAGCGTCGCGCGAGCTCTGCGGCAGAAACTCCCGCGCGGTCGCGTTCGCGTCGGACGGCGGTCGCGATGCGGGACCCCAGACTCATGTCGTTCATTATGCCGAACTATTGTCCACTTGACCGAACGAATTTCTTCTTGCAGGATGGCGAGCATGGAGCCGGTCGAAGGGCTGCCGCAGGGCGACGGAACGGATGCCGCGCGCGGTGCGTGGCGCCAGGGCCTGAGTGTCGCCCTCGCGACGAGTGCCTATGGCGTGTCGTTCGGCGCGCTATCGGTAGCGGCGGGACTTGATGTCTGGCAGACGTGCATCCTCAGCCTCGTCATGTTCACGGGGGGTTCGCAATTCGCCTTCGTGGGAGTGATCTCAGCCGGAGGCCTCGCGGCGATCCCGGCAGCCGTCGCGTCGGCGGCGCTCCTGGGCGTGCGAAACGTTGCTTACGGCATCCGGATGTCGACCCTGCTGCCCCCCGGGCGATTAACCCGGATCGCGGCGCCGCAGTTCACGATCGACGAGTCCACGGCAGTCGCTCTCGCGCAGCCGACGCCGCGCGCACGAACCGTCGGCTTCTGGGTCACCGGCATCGGGATCTACATCGGGTGGAACCTCTCGACCCTCGTGGGTGCGCTCCTGGGCGACGTGCTCGGTGACCCGCGCGCGTACGGATTGGATGCCGCGGCCGCAGCAGCCTTCCTCGCCTTGCTGTGGCCCCGGCTGCGCGGCAGGCAGCCGATCGTCGTGGGCATCGCGGCCGCCGTGGTGGCTACCGTGCTGACGCCGTCGCTGATGCCCGGCCTTCCGGTGCTGATCGCCGCGCTGGTGGCGATCCTGGTCGGCTGGTTCGACTGGGGATCGCGGGCGGAAACGGCTCGGGATGCTCGCCCGGGAGGCCCTGACGAACCCGACGACGTACCAGAACGAGTGGGGCTGCCGTGACCCTGTGGAGCGCGATTGCGCTGGCATCGGTCATCTGCCTGGCGCTCAAGGTGACCGGGTACCTCGTTCCGCCCCGCCTGCTCGAGGCGCCTCGGCCTGCGCGGATCGCCGACCTCCTGACGGTCGCCCTCCTCGCCGCGCTTGTCGCTGTGCAAACACTCGGCGTCGGCCAGCAGATCGTGGTTGATGCCCGCGTCCCCGCCGTACTGGTGGCTGCCGGTCTGCTCCTGCTGCGCGCACCGTTCCTCGTCGTGGTGGTCGCGGCCGCCGCGGTGGCCGCCGCGCTGCGGTGGTGGGGCCTGGCTGTGTAAGGTTGCGCCAGGCGCCGCCGCGCCTGGCTGTGTAGGTTGCGCCAGGCGCTGCCGCGCCTGGCTGTGTGAGGTTTCGCACAGCGGCGCCGCGATACAGTGATGCGGTGCCGCGCTTCTCGTTCCTTCGCCTTGCTGCGTGGGTGGTCGCGCTGATCGTGGGTGCGATCTACGGGGCCGCGGGGACCGTCAGCCACGCGTACCGCGTGTTCGGCATCCCGGTGGGGCTCGTACTGGCCATGGTGGCGGGTGCGGCAGTGATCATCGCGGTGCGCCTGCTCACGGCTGACCGGTGGGCCGCGCTTGCTACCGGGGTTGGCGCCATGGGCGTCACGGTCGTGCTCTCGGGCACCGGAGCCGGTGGCTCGGTGATTGTGCCGCAGTCGATTCTGGGCGTCGTGTGGACCCTGTGGCTTCCCCTTGTGACGGCCTTCGTGGTCGCCTGGCCCGAGCGCGTCGATCGCGGCCGGGCGGCCGAGGTAGCCGACTAGACTTGCTTCCGTGACGTATGTGATCGCCCTTCCGTGCGTCGATGTCAAGGATCGTGCCTGCATCGACGAGTGCCCCGTCGACTGCATCTATGAGGGGGAACGCAGCCTCTACATCCATCCGGATGAGTGTGTCGACTGCGGCGCTTGCGAGCCCGTGTGCCCCGTTGAGGCGATCTACTACGAAGATGACCTGCCCGAGGAATGGCAGGACTACTACAAGGCGAATGTCGAGTTCTTCGATGACCTCGGCTCGCCCGGTGGGGCCGCCAAGGTCGGGGTGATCCCCAAGGATCACCCGATCATTGCCGAGCTGCCTCCGCAGAACCACTGATCCCGGGCTTCGACGGATGGGCGTCGCCGATCTGGCCGATTACCCGTGGGACGCGATGGCGCCCTACGCCGCGCAGGCCCGCTCGCACCCGGACGGGATGGTCGATCTTTCGATCGGTTCGCCGGTTGATCCGACTCCCGAGGTGATCGCGCGAGCTCTTGCCGCCTCGACCGACGCTCACGCCTACCCGCAGACCGTCGGCACGCCTCAGCTGAGGGAGGCGATCGTCGAGTGGTACGCGCGTCGGCGCGGAGTTCCGGGGCTCACGATCGACGCTGTGCTCCCGACCATCGGGTCGAAGGAACTCGTCGCCCTCCTGCCGCTGCTCCTGGGTCTGGGGACGGGAGATGTCGTCGTACATCCGGTGGCGGCGTACCCGACGTACGAAGTCGGAGCCCGCGTCGTGGGGGCGACGCCGTTCGCTTCCGACGATCCGGCCCAGTGGCCCGAGAACACGCGGCTGGTCTGGGTGAACTCGCCGGGGAACCCCGACGGCGCGGTGCTGGATGCCGCAGCGCTTCGTGTCGCCCGTGACCGGGCAAAGGAGCTCGGCGCGGTGCTCGCGAGCGACGAGTGCTACGCCGAACTCGGGTGGGATGCGCCGTGGGATCGCGAGGCGATTCCGTCGGCGCTGGACCCCCGCGTAACCGACGGGGACAACACCGGGATCTTGTCGGTGTATTCGATGAGCAAGCAGTCGAACCTTGCCGGATACCGCGCAGCTTTCGTCGCCGGGGACACCGCGATCATCCAACGGATGCTGACAGCTCGTAAACACCTGGGGCTGATGCCCCCCGCGCCCGTTCAGGCTGCCATGGCCGCGGCCCTGCGTGATGACGAGCATGTCGCCGAGCAGCGGGGGCTCTACCGGCATCGACGCGAGCTGCTTCTACCCGCTGTCGAGGAGGCGGGATTCCGTGTCGACCGCAGCGAAGCCGGCCTGTATCTGTGGCTCACGCGCGATGAGGACGCCTGGAACTCGGTCGAGTGGTTCGCGCAGCGCGGCATCCTCGTGGGGCCTGGTGTCTTCTACGGGGCACAGCACACACACCACGTCCGGCTGTCCTTGACGGCAACCGATGAACGTATCGCCGCCGCGGCGGATCGCCTCCGCCGCGGCTAGACCCAGGCTGGCTACACCCCTCTAGGACCCGCGCCGGGGCGTTACTGCGAGGGTTCCTCCATCGAATCCGCCAGCGCTTTGGCTGTGCGCACAGTAGGCCGAGCCGACTACTAGGCTGTAGGGGCAGCCCGGGCACCGACGCGTGCTTGGACGGCTCCGCGAGGCGGCGAACCCGTCCCGGTGCCGACGACAGCCCCAGACAATGCAAGGAGGCGCCGTGGACGACGCGCAGACCCCGCAGCAGAAGGCCATCCTGACCGTCGGTGATCGGACCGCCGAATTCCCCGTGCTCCACGGCACAGACGGGGTGCCGAGCATCGACGTCGCGACACTCACCCGGCAGACCGGGTTCACGGCTTTGGACTACGGGTTCGTCAACACGGCATCGACGAAGTCGGCGATCACCTACATCGACGGGGATGCCGGCATCCTGCGCTACCGCGGCTATCCGATCGAGCAGCTCGCGACCCACAGCACGTACCTCGAAGTCGCGTGGCTGCTCATCTACGGTGAGCTGCCCACGGCCGACGAACTTGCAGAGTTCGACAGCCGCATCCGTCGCCACACGCTGCTTCACGAGGACCTCAAGCGCTTTTTCGGCTCGCTGCCGCCGACCGCGCATCCGATGTCGGTGCTGTCGGCGGCGACGGCCACTCTGTCGACCTACTACGAAGACGAGTCCGACCCCCACAATCCCGAGCACGTCGAGGTCAACACGATCCGGCTTCTCGCGAAGCTCCCGGTCATTGCGGCCTACGCCCACAAGAAGAGCATCGGCCAGGCTTTCCTGTACCCCGACAACTCGATGAGCTTCGTCGACAACTTCCTCAAGCTCAATTTCGGTGTCCTATCGGAGCTGTACGACGTCAACCCCGTCGTATCCCGGGCGCTCGAACGGTTGCTGATCCTGCACGAGGACCACGAGCAGAACGCGTCGACCTCGACGGTGCGCCTGGTCGGGTCGACCGGCGCCAACCAGTTCTCGTCGATCTCGGCGGGTATCAACGCGCTTTACGGCCCGCTGCACGGCGGTGCGAACGAGGCGGTTCTCTCGATGCTCGCCCGCATCCGAGACTCGGGCGAGAGCGTCGAACGCTTCGTCGAGCGGGTCAAGAACAAGGAGGACGGCGTCAAGCTCATGGGCTTCGGGCACCGGGTCTACAAGAACTACGACCCGCGCGCAAAGCTCGTGAAGGAGTCGGCCGACGAGGTGCTCTCGGAGCTCGGTGTGCATGACCCGCTCCTGGATCTTGCCAAGCAGCTCGAAGAGATCGCCCTCAACGACGACTACTTCAAGGAGCGTCGCCTTTACCCGAACGTCGATTTCTACACCGGCGTCATGTACAAGGCGATGGGCTTCCCCACGCGCATGTTCACCGTGCTGTTCGCGATCGGCCGCCTTCCGGGATGGCTCGCGCACTGGCGTGAGATGAACGCCGACCCGCAGACCAAGATCGGCCGCCCGCAGCAGCTGTACACGGGCGCACCCGAACGCACCTACCCTGGCGTCTGAGTCAGCTGTCGCGGCGGGACTCTGGCATTCTGAACGGATGCCGAAACTCCTCGTCCGCGTTCCCTCCCCGCTGCTTGCCGACGGCGAGCTGACGCACCTCGACCGGGTCGAAGCCGATCCGGACCTCGCCCTGTCGCAGTGGCGGGACTACGTCGCGGTGTACCGCGACAGGGGATGGCAGGTCATCGATGTTCCTGCGGCACCGGACCAGCCCGACGGCGTCTTCATCGAGGATGCCCTCGTCATATTCGACGACATCGTGGTGATCGGTCGGCCCGGCGCCGAATCCCGGCGCGGCGAAATCGCAACGGCCCGCGCGGTAGCAGAGACGCTCGGTTTTCCTGTGCACGAGATCGAAGCGCCGGGCACCCTCGACGGCGGCGACGTGCTCAAGATCGGGCGCACCGTCTACGTCGGGGCGTCATCGCGGACCAATGATGACGGCATCCGCCAACTGGAGGCCCTGCTGAGCCCTCGGGGATGGAAGGTCGTCGCGGTGCCGGTGACACGCGTCCTGCATCTGAAGAGCGCGGTGACGGCGCTTCCTGATGGAACCGTCATCGGGTACGAGCCGCTCGTCGACGACCCGTCGGTGTTCCCCCGATTCCTCCCCGTGCCCGAAGAGCACGGCACCGCCGTTGTCGTCCTCGACGAGGCGACAGTCCTGATGTCGGCCGATGCACCGCAAACGGCTGCGCTTCTCCGCTCGCGCGGGCTCACCGTCATCCAGACACCCGTGACGGAGTTCGAGAAACTCGAGGGGTGCGTTACGTGCCTCTCAGTGCGCGTGCGTCGCTGACGCGCAGATTCGACCTCGCCTCAGGCGTGGAGCGCTTCGTTGAGGGTCACCCCGACGCCAGCGCGGCGGACTGCCTCGATCGCTCCCGTGAGCGAGTTGCGGCGGAACAGGATGCCGTCCCGGCCCGAGAGCTCAGCACCCTTGACTGTCGTGCGCGTACCGTCAGCGCCGACAGGCTCGTCGGCGAGCACGATCTTCGACCCTGCGGTGACGTACAACCCTGCCTCGACGACGCAATCGTCCCCCAGAGAGATGCCGATGCCCGCGTTTGCGCCGAGGAGGGAACGACTCCCGATCGAGACACGGTGCGTGCCGCCTCCCGAGAGTGTGCCCATGATCGAGGAGCCGCCGCCGATGTCGCTGCCGTCACCGACGATGACGCCCTGTGAGATTCGGCCCTCCACCATGCTCTGGCCGAGGGTTCCGGCGTTGTAGTTCACGAAGCCTTCGTGCATCACGGTGGTTCCGGGGGACAGGTACGCGCCCAGCCGCACGCGAGACGCGTCGCCGATGCGGACGCCCGTGGGCACGACGTAGTCGGTCAGGCGCGGGAACTTATCGAGGCTCTGTACCTGGATGCCGGCGCGTTGCAGTCGTGCGCGGCGCCGGTCGAGCTCGCGCGGGTCGACGGGTCCGGCGTTGGTCCAGGCGACGTTGGGGAGCGCACCGAAGATGCCGTCAAGGTTCAGGTTGTTCGGAGCGACGAGTCGGTGTGACAGTGCGTGGAGGCGGAGGTAGGCATCCGGTGTGCCCGAGGGTGCCGCGTCGAGATCGATCTCGATCTCGACCTGCTCGATGCTGACGCCGCGCGTGTCATCCGTGCCCACAGCCTCGGCTACCAGAGCTCGTGCGGCCTCGTGAGCGTCCCGGTGATCAGACAGTGCCCCCGCCTGAGGCGACGGGTACCAGGTGTCCAGAACCGTGCCGTCTGCCGCGACAGTTGCCGCCCCGATACCGCTGATCTTCCGCTGTGCCGTCATCGTTCCAGGGTATCGAGTCGCGCCCCGGGCGCTGCGCCTGTCACGCCCCGCCCATCGCACAGCTTCGACCCCTGGCTAGACTCGAGGAGTGCTGGACCTGACCTCGAATGCTGTCGATCTCACCCGCGCGATCTGCGATATCCCCAGCGTCTCGGGAGACGAAGGACATCTCGCGGACCTGATCGAGCAGGCAGTGGGCGACCTGCCACACCTCGAGGTCATCCGAGACGGCGACACGATCATCGCTCGCACGAATCTCGGGAGAGATCGCCGGGTTGCCATCGCCGGCCACATCGACACCGTCCCCATCAACCGCAACGTTCCCACGCGAACGGTCGACATCGACGGCGAAGAGTTCATCTGGGGCCGCGGCACCGTTGACATGAAGGCCGGAGTAGCGGTGCAGCTCAAGCTTGCCGCCGACCTCGTCGCGCCGAAGGCTGACATCACGTGGATCTGGTATGACCACGAGGAGGTGGCTGCTGCCCTCAACGCGCTCACCCGCATCGCAGCGACCCGGGCCGACCTGTTGGCCGCCGACTTCGCTATTCTCGGGGAGCCCTCCAACGGCCAGGTGGAGGGCGGCTGCAACGGCCACATGCGGGCGATCGTCAGAACGCACGGTGTGCGTTCGCACAGTGCACGGTCATGGATCGGCGAGAACGCCATCCACAAGGCGGCACCAATTCTCGAGCGGCTCGCCGCCTACACGGCGCGGGAGGTTCCCGTTGACGGGCTCGTCTACCGGGAAGGTCTGAACGCTGTTCGCATCACGGGCGGTGTGGCAGGAAACGTCATCCCCGACGTCTGTGAGGTCGAGGTGAACTACCGCTTTGCTCCCTCACGCAGTGGCGCCGAGGCCGAGGCGCACGTGCGAGAGGTCTTCGACGGGTTCGAGGTCGAGGTCATCGATATGGCCGAGGGCGCGCGGCCGGGGCTCGATGACCCGCTGGCGCAGGAGTTCGTCACTGCCGTTGGCGGTACCGCGCAACCCAAGTACGGCTGGACGGATGTGGCACGGTTCTCGGCTCTCGGCATCCCCGCTGTCAACTACGGCCCGGGAGACCCGCAACTCGCTCATCACGACGAAGAGCGCGTTGCCGTTGCCCAGATTCTGGATGTCGAGCGCGGGCTGCGCGCGTGGCTGACCTGACGGCACCGGCGCCGCCATCCCGGCGGTCGCTACCGCCGGCGCTGACGATCGCGCTCATCTATCTCGCTGCGCGTGCCGTCACGTTCGGCTTCCTGATCCTGGCTGCCGCGTTATCGGCCGAGGGAACACGCTTCGGTGCGGGGGCGAGTGTCCAGGATCTCGTCGTGGGGTGGGATGCCCAGTGGTATTGGTTCCTGGCGGTCAACGGTTACCCCGCCGACCTTCCTCTCACTGACGCGGGCGCTGTCGCCGAAAATCAGTGGGCGTTCATGCCGATCTACGCATACCTCGCTGCCGCCATCGCGCCGCTCGTGGGCGGTTGGTGGGGAGTCGCTGCCGTTCTGATATCTCTGGCAGCCGGGTACGGCGCAACCTACGTGCTGTACCGGATGCTGCGGGGTCGGATCGGGGGATCGGCTGCCATCTGGGCGTCCGCCTTCTTTGCTGCCGGTCCGTTGGCTGCACTGTTCCAGGTGGGCTACGCGGAGGCGCTCTTCCTGCTGTGGCTCTTCTTGGCGCTGTGGGCTGTCACCGCCCGCCGCTTCGTGTGGGTGTATCCGCTGGTGGTCCTGATGGGCTACACGCGGCCCGGCGTTCTCGCGTTCGCACTGTTCATCGGGCTCTTCGGAATCTGGCGCTTCTTCTCACGCCGCGCCGAACCGCTTCGTGTGCGCGAGGTCATCCACATCGTCGCCCTGGGCGCGCTCGCCACCGCTGTGGGGTTTTCCTGGCAGATCATCGCGGCTATCGTCACGGGGGATCCGGGCGCCTACCTTGCCACCGAACTCGCATGGCGGCGCAACTGGCTCCCGGACGATGCGGGGCACTTCCTGCCGTTCGACGCCTTCGTGCGCGGTGCTGCGTTCTGGGGGGAGGTCTGGGGGTGGGGGGCCGCCGGCGGAGTCATCCTGCTCTCGGTGATTCTGGCCGGCGCGGCCGCGGCGCTGCTCTGGGCGCCTCAGGTTCGGGCGCTGGGACCCGAGATCCGCCTCTGGGCTGTCAGCTACCTCGTCTACCTGCTGGCGGTGTTCTTCCCCCAGTCGAGCATCTTTCGCCTCCTTGTTCCGCTGTCGCCCCTCTGGGGCGCCTTTGCGGTGCCGCGGTCCCTCGTGTGGCGCGTCGGCGTCCTCATCGCGTGCCTGGCCGGGCAGTGGTGGTGGATCTACAACATGTATGCCCTCGGCAATCGGTTCTGGCAAATCCCCTAAGCTTGATTGGTAGACCACGACGAAAGGGAGCCGCCATGGCAGCCATGAAGCCGCGAACCGGAGACGGACCGATGGAGGCCGTGAAGGAAGGCCGCCTCATCATCGTGCGAGTACCTCTCGAAGGCGGTGGCCGCCTTGTCGTCTCGGTGAACGACGCCGAGGCCAAGGAACTGTACGACGTGCTCGGCGGAGTTGTCGGAGCCGCGTAACACGCGATCATCTCAACGCGAAAGCGGCCGGTCGGTAGACCGGCCGCTTTCGCGTTGTCGGTGTGGCGCTTTAGACCGACGGGAGCGTCGTGAGCTGCAGGAGTCCTTCGCGCGCAGTGTTGAGCGCACCCAGGACAGCGGGGGACTGTGCAACCTCTTGAATGAGCGAGCGGTACGCGGTCGTCACCTCGTCGCGCTTGACCGGATCGGCGACGGCACCTCCGGCGAGGACTCGGGGGATGAGGACGGTACCGCCGGGGCGTACCAGTCGCAGTCCGTGTTCGACGTATTCGATGACGCCCTCGGGCTCGGCGTCGACCAACACGATGTCGTACGATGCCTCGTTCATGCGCGGAAGCACCTCGGCTGCGCGGCCCGTGATGAACCGGGCGCGAGCGGGCGGCACCTTCGCCTGCGCGAAAGCCTGACGCGCTGCCCCGAGATGCTCGGGCTCGACATCGATCGTGGTGAGAGTCGCCTGCGGCGCACCGCGCAGCAGCCACAGGCCGGAGACTCCGCCGCCCGTGCCGATCTCGACGATGTTCAGCGCGCGCCCGACGGCGGCGATGGTCGCACACTGCACGCCGACTGCCGCGCTGATCGGTTCGGCGCCCAACTCCAGCGCAGCCTCGCGAGCGCGGGCGATCGCGTCGGGTTCGACCGTGACCTCTTCGACGAATCGATTGACCGCGTGATCTCCCATGCACTGCCCTTTCCCTGAGGGGCAAGCCTACGTGCGCGCGCCCGGATTCTCGCTGAGGCGCGAGGGGTAATCTTGAGCCATGTTCAACGGGATCACGATCGAGAAGCTTTTGCTGATCGGTCTGATCGCCGGGATGATCATCGGCCCCCAGCGTCTTCCGCGCTATGCGGCAGCACTCGGACAGTTCGTGCGTCGAGCTCGCGACTTCGCCCGCTCCGCAGGCTCGCGCGTGAAAGAGGAGATGGGCGAGGACTTCGACGACGTGGATTGGCGCACGCTCGATCCGCGCCAGTACGACCCCCGTCGCATCATCCGTGAGGCCCTCCTCGATGACCCGCCGACACCGCCCGTCAAGCCGCAATCCGCAACGATGGCGGCCGCCGGCACAGCTGCTGCCGCGGCAGAGAGCGCAACGTCGACGAAGGCACCGCCGCTGGCCGCCGGCGAGACTCCGCCGTTCGATGCGGAAGCTACCTGACGCGCATCGGCAGGGAGCGGCCCGACAGTCCGCGGCCGGAGCCCAGAACCGCATCCGCGACGGCCTCGATTGCCGCCGCGGCGGGGTCGCCGGCATCCGTCACGAGGTGCACGTCGCCGGCGTCGCCTGATGCCCGCACGCCCTGACTGAGCGGGATGGAGCCGAGGAGCGGGACGGGTTCGGCATCCGTCTGCAGCGCGGTGGCGACAAGCTCCCCGCCGCCGGAGCCGAACAGATCGAGCACTGTGCCGTCGGGAAGGGTCAGCGGCGCCATGTTCTCGACGACTCCCAGCACGCGCTGACCGGTCTGCCGGGCCACGAGACCCGAGCGGATCGCGACGTCGGCGGCCGCGCGCTGGGGCGTGGTCACCACGATGACCTCGGCGTGGGGCAGGAGTTGTCCGACGGAGATCGCGACATCGCCGGTTCCCGGTGGCATGTCTAGCAGCAGAATGTCGAGGTCACCGAAGTGGACGTCGGTGAGGAACTGCTGCACGGTGCGGTGGAGCATCGGGCCACGCCACGCCACGGCGCCGAGCGGCTCCTCTCCCGAACCACGTCGCAGGAACATTCCGATCGAGATCACCTTCACCCCGTGCGCGACGGGAGGCAGCATGAGGTTATCGATCCGCGTCGGTTGCGGGGGCGTGCCGTCCGGTCCGACAAGACCCAGGATGCCGGGAATCGAGAACCCGTGGACGTCGGCGTCGATGAGCCCGACGCGCAGGCCCCGCGCTGCCAGGCTCGTCGCCAGCAGCGCGGTCAGTGTCGACTTGCCGACCCCGCCTTTGCCGCTCGTGACGGCGATCACGCGGGTCAGGGAATCGGGCCCGAACGGCATCGACCTGGCCGGGCGCCCGGCGCGCAGCATCTCGGTGAGGCGAGCGCGCTCCTGTGCATCCATGACCCCCACTGCGATCTCGGCGGAAGCCACGCCCGGTACCGACAGTGCGGCGGCACGAACATCGGATTCGATTCGAGCTGCAGCGGGGCATCCGGCGACGGTGAGCGCAATGTCGACCCATGCCGTGCCGTCATCGACGCGAGCGCCGCGAACCATGCCGAGCTCGCCGATCGGGCGGCGCAACTCCGGATCCATCACGGCGCCGACGGCGCGCGTGACCTCGTCTGCGGCTGTCACCGCACGCCCCCGCTCATCACGCCGAGCCGTCCTCGCGGACCGGAGACGCGTTCGTGGCGGGCGCGCCCTCGGTGTGCTGCGGCTCCGCGCGTTCGTCGAGCTTTCTCAGCAGCGATTTCAGCTCGGCGCGCAGCGTGTCACGGGTGACGACCTCGGAGGTGACTTCGGTGAGGGCGATGCGGAGGGCCACGATCTCGCGCGCGAGGTACTCGGTGTCGGCCAGGTTTCGTTCCGCGCGCTGGCGGTCCTGCTCGATCTGCACGCGGTCGCGGTCATCCTGGCGGTTCTGGGCGAGCAGGATGAGGGGAGCGGCGTAGGAAGCCTGCAGCGAGAGCATGAGCGTCAGGGCCGTGAAGCCGTTGGCCGCGGAATCGAACCGCAGATTCTCGGGGGCAGCAGTGTTCCACGCGATCCACGCGACGCAGAACAGCGTGAGGGCCACGAGGAACCACGGGGTCCCCATGTTTCGGGCGATCCATTCCGTGGCCCTGCCGAACCGATCCCGCGAGGGCTGAGGTGTGCGCCCGCGAATCGGCATGCTCGACCGACCGCGGGGGGCATCCAACCCCCGAGGCGAGCGCGCCATCACAGCTTCACCGGCCCTGTCCAGGGAAAGGACACCGGTCGCTGGTCGGTGGAGTGCGAGCGCCAGTCCTCGGGGAGGAGGTAGTCCAGGACGTCGTCGACGCTGACAACACCGACGAGGCGGTGGACCTGATCGACGACGGGCACCGACACGAGGTTGTACGAGGCGAGGATGCGGGCGACCTCGGCTGCCGTCGCGGTAGCCGCGAGCGGCTCGATGGTGTCGTCGATGAGGGAACCGAGCCGCTCGTGCGGCGGGTAGCGCAGCATCCGTTGGAAGTGCACGGTACCCAAGAACCGCCCCGTGGGAGTCTCGTACGGGGGAAGGGTGATGAACACTGACGCCGCGAGTGCCGGATGCAGTTCATGGCGGCGGATGAGCGCGAGCGCTTCGGCGACCGTCGCTTCGGCCGAGAGCACAATCGGCTCGCTCGTCATGAGACCACCGGCAGTGTCAGGGCCGTACTTGAGGAGCTCGCGAACGTCCTCAGCTTCCTCGGGCTCCATGAGATCGAGCAGCGCCTCGCTGCGTCCTGCCGGGAGCTGTCCGAGAAGGTCGGCTGCGTCATCCGGTTCCATCGCGTCGAGGATGTCGGCGGCACGCTCGTCGCCCAACTGCTCGAGAATGTGCGCCTGGTCGTCCTCGGGCATCTCTTCGAGCGCGTCAGCGAGGCGGTCGTCGGGAAGTTCTTCGGCGACCTCGAGCAGTCGGGCGTCGGGAAGATCGAGCAGCGTGTTGGCGAGGTCGGCGGGCTTCAGCTCGCTCAGGGTCGCAACGAGCTGTTCGGCCGACGGCTCTTGCGTCGAATCGAGCTGCTCGGTGACCTCTTCCCAGCTGGCGAGCGTGGTCGGGCCCTTCGTGAACGGGGAAGCGCTGGTGCGGGGACGGCGCAGGAACAGCTGGCCGATGTCCCAGGCTCCGAGCCGGTCGCGCTCGATGGCGGCATCCTCGATGACTGCCTCGCCTGACCCGTCGCGGAAGTACACGCGGCGACCGAGGAGTTCGGCGAGGACCCGCACCTCGCCGCCGCGCTGCTGGAACCGCCGGACGTTGATGAGGCCGGTGGTGATGACCTGCCCCGGGGCGATCGAGGTGACGCGCCCGATCGAGACGAAGACGTTTCGCCGACCGGGAATCTCGACCACGAGCCCGACGACGCGCGGCGGGTCATCAGCGCGGTAGACGACCACGACATCGCGGACGCGTCCGAGCCGATCGCCGGCAGGGTCGAAGACGGCGCAGCCCGAGAGGCGCGCGACAAAGACCCGCTGCGTGTTCACCTGTCCAGCGTAGCCCCGCGCCCGGGCATGCCCTCCTGTGGTTACGAGCGGCGATTCGTGGCGACTCAGCGGATGGCAAGACCCGGCGTGGGAGGATGGACGAATGAGCATGATGGGGGGCCAGTTTGCCCGCAACCTCGAGGACGTCGGACAGACCGTCGCGACCTTCGACAAGTATGAAGCCGCCCAGAAGGCGGTGTCCAAGCTCATCGCCGAAGACATTCCCGCCCGTGAGATCACGATCGTCGGTCAAGGGTTGCGCTCAATGGAGCGGGTCACCGGTCGCCTCGGCTACGCGACTGCTGCTCGCTCGGGCGCGATCAACGGACTTCTCCTCGGCATGCTGTTTTCTGCCGTCTTCGTGCTTGGGATGCCGAACGTGCCCATCCAGGCATTCGTCGGTGTGCTGTTCGTCGGTATCGCTATCGGTATGCTGGCGAGTCTGCTGACCTTCGCCATCGTTCGCCGCCGTCGTGACTTCGCGTCTGTCATGCAGTTCGTCGCCGACCACTACGACATCGCCGTTGCCGGCAGCAGTGCAGGCCGGGCACGACAGGTCTTGGGCCCGCAGGCAGCGCCGGCGGCGCCGCGGACCCAGGTCGTCGCCCCGCCTGCGGAGCGAACCGCGACCCCGCAGGAGCCGCCGCGCTACGGTCAGCGGATCGAGGAGGTCACGCAGCCGGAAGTTCCGACCGAGTCCGCAGCGGATGCCTCATCCGATGCGAGCGCCCCCGACGCCGACCAGGACGCTGCGACCAGGGACGACGACAAGGCGTAGTCGCTCGGTTGCTGCGTCAGCGCGCGAGCCGTGCGATCCAGGCTTCGACCTCGTCGGCGGTGCGAGGGATCCCTGCCGACAGGTTCACGGGGCCCTCGGCGGTCATCAGGACGTCATCCTCGATCCGCACGCCGATCCCGCGCAGCTCTTCGGGCACCGTGAGATCGTCGATCTGGAAGTACAGCCCCGGCTCGATCGTGAACACCATTCCGGGCTGCAGGATGCCGTCGTAGTACATCTCGCGGCGCGCCTGAGCGCAGTCGTGAACATCGATGCCGAGGTGGTGGCTGGTGCCATGGACCATGTACCGGCGGTGCTGGCCGCCGGTGTCGGCAGCGAGCGCCTCGTCAGCGGTCACCGGAAGAAGGCCCCACTCCGCGGTTCGGGCAGCGATGACCCTCATCGCGGCTTCGTGGATCGAGCGGAACGTCACTCCGGGCCGGGCTGCAGCAAACGCGGCATCCGCGGCCTCCCGCACCGTCTCGTAGACCCGCCGCTGGACCTCGGTGAATGTCCCGCTCACCGGCAGGGTCCGGGTGATGTCGGCGGTGTAGAGGCTGTCGAGCTCGACGCCGGCATCGATGAGGATCAGATCTCCCGGCAGCACCGCGCCGTCGTTGCGGGTCCAGTGCAGGTAGCAGGCGTGGGGTCCGGATGCCGCGATCGTGTCGTATCCCTCGCCGTTACCGTCGCTGCGCGCACGCAGGTGGAAGACTCCCTCGACAATCCGCTCCCCGCGGGGGTGCTCGATGACTCGGGGGAGGTCGGCGACGATGTCGTCGAACCCTGCCGCGGTCACGGCAACGGCTTCGCGCATCTGGGCGATCTCATCCTCATCTTTGATCAGCCGCATCTCAGAGACCGCGCGGGTGAGGTCAACGTCGGTGTCCACGACGCGCTGCCCGTCGGCGGGGGCGAACGCGGCGATGTGGTCGGTGCGGATGCCGAGGTCTGCCGCAACACCCGCCAGCGCGGGTCGGGGTCCGATCCAGAACTCCCCGATGGATGCATCGGCGTAGAACTCTGCAGTCGTACGATCGGCCCGCTCGCGGAAGTACAGAACTGCCTCGTGTCCGCCGTCAGGAAGCGGGTCCATCACAAGGATCGCGCCGGGTTCGGCATCCGACCCCCACCCGGTCAGGTGTGCGAAAGCCGAGTGAGCCCGAAACCGGTAGTCGGTGTCGTTCGAGCGCTGCTTGAGTTCACCGGCGGGAAAGACCAGCCGCTCGCCGGGGAAGGCGGCGGACAGTGCGGCGCGGCGTCGTGCCGCGAACACGGCCCGCGACCGGGCGGGGGGGAGTGCCTCGGGGCGCTCAGCCCAGCCCGTCGAGATCGTGTCGAGGAAGCCCTGCGGAAACGGCTGCTTACGATTCGTCGTGCTGTTTTCGGTCGCCGCAGTCGTTGTCGTGGCTTCGCTGTCGCCGGTCGTGCTCATTCCCCCAGTCTCGCACGCGCGGATCTCAGGGGTCCGGGGTGGCTGGCTCCAGTTGCACCACGAGCGGCCGGTGATCGCTTCCGCTGCTGTCGACCGACGACAGCACGAGCGATCCGGTCACCGTCCACGCGCCCGTTGTCATGACGTGGTCGATGGCGGTGCCGAACAGTGGCGGCCACGCAGTGCTCCAGGTGCCGACGGCTCCTGCGCCGCTGGCGGCCGCAGCATCCCGGCAGCGTCCGAGTTCGCCGCCATCGACGCCGAGTCCGCCGAAGTGGTCGAGCGTCGCGTTGAAGTCGCCGGCCATGATGACGTTGTCAGCGGCGCACTGGTCGCCGAGCCAGCGGAGGTCGGCGCGCCAGTCCTCCATGTAGTCGGCGCGGGGCGCGACGGCGTGTGCTGCCACGACGATCGGGCCAACCCCCGAGACGGGCATCGCGACGGCGCTTGGCACCGTGGATGTCGTGCTCGTGCCCTCCACCGACGACTCGATCACGGCGTAATCGCCGAGGTCGGGCGTGATGAGGAGGGTCGTCGACCCGGCATCCCAGGGGGTCGACGGGTCCTTAGCGTGGTGTGCCCACATCGGATGTCCGAGCTCACGCATCTCGATAGCCACCTGCTCGCCCGTCTCGATGGTCGTCTCGGGAAGAGCGACGATGTCGGCATCCATCGCGACGGCCAGGCGTGCGATTTCATCGGCCGATGTCGCCGGTCCCGCGGTGTTCCAGGTCATGACGCGGATGGCGGTGTCGGTCTTCGCGGGAAGGCTCTCTGTGCCGATGCCGCGACCCAGCACGACCGCCCCGTTCGCGACGACACCGACCAGCGCGACGACCAGGACGGTGACCGCGAGCGGACGGATCGAGCGCGCGAAGGACGCGAACAGGGCGATGACGCCGACCGCCGCGAGGGCGAGCACGATCACGCCGCGGAAGGCGATGATCTGCGCGATCGGTGCGAGGCGCTCGACCCGGAAGAAGCCGGGAGTGGTGAGCACCGCGACCACGGCGATCCAGATCACCGCAACGAGGATCCCCAGAGCTCGGCGCACGTCCGCGAGCCTATGACAGCGGTCTGAGAGATAGGTACGAGCCGCGCCGCGGTGAGCTGTGCGTGCGGCGCTAGGCTCAAACGGTGGATGACGAGCGGCTCTTCGAGGGACCCGCTGACCTGCACCTGCATTCAACGCAGTCAGACGGGACCGACGCGCCGGCTGACGTCATGCGGGCGGCGCATCGTCACGGCCTGCGCATTGCAGCTTTGACAGACCACGACACCGCCGCGGGCTGGGCAGAGGCCGCGGAGGCTGCGGCCTCGCTCGGCATGATGTTCGTGCCGGGCATGGAGATGTCGGCGCGTGATGACTGGCGCAGCGTTCATGTGCTCGCCTACCTCTTCGACCCCGACGACGAGCAGCTGCGGGCGATGACCGAGCGAGTGCGGACGTCCCGGCTTGAGCGTGCCCGCATGATCTCGGATCGCATCGCGCGTGACTTCGACCTCGAGTGGGAAGACATCCTCGCGCAGACGTCCGACGGTGCCACCGTGGGTCGCCCCCACATCGCTGACGCGCTCGTCGCTCGCGGACACGTGCAGGATCGCGACGAGGCTTTCCGCGGCATCCTCAGCCCCCGGAGCCCGTACTACGTCGCGCTGTTCGCCCCCGACCCGGTCACCGCTGTCCGGCTCATCGCCGCAGCCGGGGGAGTGCCGATCCTGGCGCACCCAGCCGGGCGGGCAGGGCCGTTCCCGGCGCCGCTGGTGAACCGGATGCTGGATGCGGGGCTTGCCGGCTTCGAACTCGGCCACCGCGACAACACCGCTGCCGGCATCCGCGAGCTGGAGTCGCTGGTCGCCGAGCGCGACCTCATCGTGACCGGCTCGAGCGACTACCACGGCCTCGGCAAGCCGAATGTGCCTGGCGAGCACACGACGGACCCCGCCATGGTCGAGCGCATCCTCGCCGCCGGGCGGGGGAGCGCGCCGGTCTACCCCTAGTTCCAGGCCCCTGCGCCGGGCATAGACCTCACCGAGCTTCGCAGGATTGCGCGAAATCCGCAGTCACGGGCCGCAATCCTGCGAGGTTCGTGCAGTTCTGCGAGGTTCGGATGCCGAACCTGACGGTCACAGGCAACACACAAGCGCCCCCGCCTCGAGAAGAGACGGGGGCGCTTCGCGTGAGCGTCGGATCAGCCGAGGGCCTTGGCCTTCAGCTGGTCGTACTCGGCCTGTGAGATGGTGCCGGCGTCCAGGAGTGCCTTGGCGCGGGCGATCTCCTCGGCCGGGCTGTGCTTGGCCCCGCCACCTGCGACCGACTGGATGTAGGCATCCTGGGCCTTCTTGATCTGCTCGGCCTCCTTCATGGAGCGCTCGCTCATACCGCGGCCGCGCGCGATGAGGTAGACCAGCGCCGTGATGAAGGGGAGGAAGAGCAGGAAGATGATCCAGAGGGCCTTCCACCAACCGTTGAGCTTGTGGTCACGGAAGAGGTCGCCGATGATCGCGAACAGCACGAACAGGTACGCAACGAAGACGAAGATCCACAGGAACCACCAGATGATGTCCCAGAACGAGCCCCAGAATCCCTGGTACTCGTATCCCGTCGTCACAGCTTCAAGAAATCGCATGACAGCCTTTCGGGGTTTTCGCGGCGCCATGCCGCAGCCATCACCTTAGCGCTGTCGGGTGTCTCGTTTCGAGAGCAACGCCCGCGTCGTTGCGCGCAGATCAGGCTGCGTCGGGGCGAGGCCCCCGGCGCCGGCGGCGGCGACGTGGTGTCGTGGTGCCGTCGCGGTGCTCGGCGCCACCACCGTCGTGCGTGCCGGCGCCATCGGCGGCACGCGGCGGTGTCTGCGATGAGCCGTGGGACGTGCTCGCGCCCGACCCGCCCGATGAGTCGCCCCGAGAGCGGCGGCGACGCGACCCAGATCGGCCGGTGGATGATGCCCCGCCCTCCACCGTCGAGACGGTCTCGGTGCGGGGTGCGGTCACGATGCGGCCCTTCGTTCCCGCGGGGATGTCGAGGTCGGTGTAGAGGTGCGGGCTCGACGAGTAGGTCTCGGTCGGCTCCGGCTGACCGAACTCCAGCGCGCGGTTGATGAGGGCCCATTTGTGCAAGTCGTCCCAGTCGACGAAGGTCACGGCAATACCCGTGCGCCCGGCGCGGCCGGTGCGGCCCGCCCGGTGCAGATAGGTCTTCTCGTCGTCGGGGATGGTGTGGTTGATCACGTGGGTGACGTCGTCGACGTCGATGCCGCGGGCTGCGACATCCGTGGCGATCAGCACGTCCTTCTTGCCGGCCTTGAACGCTGCCATGGAACGCTCGCGGGCCTCCTGGCTCATGTCGCCATGCACAGCCACCGCCGAGAATCCGCGGTCCTGCAGTTCGTCGACGAGCTTCTGCGCTGCCCGCTTGGTGCGGGTAAAGATGACAGTCTTGCCGCGACCCTCGGCCTGCAGGATGCGGGCAATGACTTCGTCCTTGTCGAGCGAGTGCGCGCGGTAGACGAGGTGACGGATGTTGGCCTGGGTGAGTCCTTCATCGGGATCGGTTGCCCGGATGTGGATCGGGTTGCTCATGAACCGGCGCGCGAGGGTCACGATCTGGCCGGGCATGGTCGCCGAGAACAGCTGCGTGTGGCGGACGGCGGGAACGCGCTGGAAGATCTTCTCGATGTCGGGAAGGAACCCGAGATCCAGCATCTTGTCGGCTTCGTCGAGCACGACTTCGGTCGCGTTCGACAGATCCAGCAGGCGCTGCCCGGCGAGGTCGATGAGTCGACCCGGAGTGCCGACGACGATCTGCGCGCCAGCCTTCAGCTGCTCGATCTGACCCTCGTAAGCCTTGCCGCCGTAGATGGCGACGACCGAGGTCGACCGGTTCTTGGTCAACATGTCGATGTCTTCGTAGACCTGGACCGCGAGTTCCCTGGTGGGAACCACGATAAGTGCCTTCACGCCGTGTTCGGGGTCGAGTCCGAGTCGCTGTACGACCGGGATGCCGAAACCGAAGGTCTTGCCGGTGCCGGTCTTTGCCTGGCCGATGATGTCCTGGCCGGGAAGGCCCAGGGGAATGGTCTGTTCCTGGATGGGAAATGCATCCACGATGCCGCGCTCGGCGAGCGCATCGACGATGTCTTGATCTACGCCGAGGTCGGCGAAAGTCGTCACGATAAAAGCCTGTCTGGCAGCCGCTGCTGCCGCTGGTGTCGGATCCACGCCCTTCACTCAGCCGCAGGCGCGGGGCTCCGGGCCTGCGCCGGAGACTGCCTCAGTCTACCGGCGAGCGCTGGATGACCCCTCGGAGCGGCCTCGCCCGGCGGGTCGTCCCGTGCTGGCCCTAGGCTGTGTGCGTGGTCGACTGGAAGTTTTGGCGAAAGAGCCGTCCGCTGGCCGCGACGCTGTCGTTGCGGTCTCGGGGCGACTTCGGTGACGCGCACCGCGTCGATTTCGAAGAGCTCGCTCCCGACATTGACGTGTTCCTCGGCCAGGCCGCATACCTGCAGCTCGGATTCTTCGAGACTTTGAGTGAGCTCATCGCCATGACGCCATCGCTCGAAAAGAAGGAAGCGCTGTCGCGAGCTGCGGGGGCGGCACTGACCAAGCATGAGGCTCTCGTTGACGTCATCCGTGATCGAGGAGATGATCCCACGGCGCTGATGCTGCCCTTCCGGGAACCGCTCGATCAGTTCCGCCGCGCCACCCACGGCGTGCGCCCGCAGGAGACCATGCTGTCGGTCCACATCATCGCCGGCATGCTCGACGACTTCTACCTTGCGCTGGCGGCCAGCTACGGAGACACCGGGCGTCGCGTCGCGCGCATTCTCGGTGCGGATGCCGACCGTCAGGCGGTCGTCGAGATTCTCACCGAAACGATCGACAGCGACGACGAGTGGCGCTCATTGCTGGCGATGTGGGGACGACGCCTTGTCGGCGACACGCTGTTGGTGGCGCGTGCGGCCCTGCGGCCCAAGCAGCTTCAACTGCAGGACGAGCAGAAGGTCGAGCCGGTATTCACGCAGCTCATGGCCGCGCACTCCCGACGGATGGACGACCTCGGGCTTGCCGCGTAGTCCGCTCGGATCTGATCAGGCGACGAAGCCGACCCGGCGAGCCTCTTCGGTGCCGACCTCGACGTAGGCAAGTCCTGCCGTGGGGACGATATAGGCGTTGCCGCGCACGTCGGTGAAGGTGACGTGTGTCGCGCCGGAGTCCAGGGCCTGGCCGACGGACTGGCGCACGTCAGCGGCAGAATCGTTCGTCTCGAAGTTCAGCTCGCGACCCGAATTCGTGATGCCGATGCGAATCTCCACGTTCCTGCCTTTCTCATGCCCCCGTACGACCGGTGCCGTAGGTGCATGGCAACTCTACGACACCGGGATGTCCTCGGGGCTGGGTAGCGTCGTCGTTATGGATCGCTCGCAGGCACAGGTCGTCGCGCTGCCCGCAGATGCGAGCGGCCTGGTGGTTGGCGCAGCGGGCACGGGCAAGACATCCGCGATTCTCGAGCGTGCAGCCCGGCTCCTTCGCGAAGGCGAGGTGCTGCCCGACGACCTGCTGATCCTGACTCCAACGCGCCAGACCGCGACCGATCTGCGTGACCGCGTCACCGCCGACCTCGACATCGCAACGCCCGGCCCGTTGGCACGCTCGATCGCGTCGTTCGCCTTCCAGGTCGTGCGTTCACGCGCCGTCGCTGCGGGTGATCCGCTTCCGCAGCTTCTCACCGCTCCCGATCAGGATGCCGTCATCGCGGATCTTCTTGAGGGCGACGAGGCTGACGCCGAGGAGGGGGCGTCCCGGTGGCCGGATTCGTTGGGAACGGCAGTGAGAGGTTCCCGCGCCTTCCGGTCGGAACTCCGGGCCCTGTTCGCGCTCGCCACCGAACTGGGCCTTACGCCCGAAGACCTCGAACGTCTGGGTGCCGACCGCGCCAACGCGGTATGGGCAGCGGCGGGCTCCTTCTGGCGGGAGTACCGGTACGTGCTCTCCCGGCTGCGCCCAGCCCACCGCGACCCGGCCGAGATACTCCGTGAAGCCACCGATGCGCTGCTGCTCGGCGGCATCGCCGCTGTGCCGCGTGTTCTCATGGTCGACGATGCTCAAGAGCTCAGCTGGGGTGCGGTGGCGCTCCTGGAGGCTGCGCACGTGCGAGGAGTCGCCGTGCTCGCGTTCGGGGATCCCGACGTCGGATCCGGCGCATTCCGGGGCGCCGGCCCCGAAACTTTTGCCCGGTTGACATCGATGTTTGCCGATCGGCACGTGTTGCGGCATCCGTACCGCGCCCGTCCCGCCCTCGTGCGGGTTGCCCGCGTCGTCGCAGGATCGATCGGCACCGCCGGCGCGGTCGAGCACCGCCTTGCTCCGGATGCCGAACTTCCTGCTGCGGAGGACGCAGCCGCGGGCGCCGCCGGTGAGATCACGACAATGTGGGCGGCATCGCCGCACGAAGAGCTTGACGGGATCGCGCGGGCACTTCGCTCGTGGCATGTCGCGGAGGGCCTACCGTGGGGCGAGCTCGCCGTCATTGCGCACGACACGCGCCAGGTAGCGAGGCTGACGGCTGAGCTGGCTGCACGCGAGGTTCCGACGCGCGCAGCCAGCGCGGCACGACCGCTCGGAGAAGAACCCGCGGTGCGGGGACTGCTGCACCTGGTGCGTCTGGGGATGATGGCCCCCGCCGAGCGACCTGCCGACGAGGTGGCTGCGGCGTTGACCTCGCCCTTTGGTGGCCTCGACGCCATCGGATTGCGGCGCCTGCGTGCTGTGCTGCGGGCACAGGAATTCGAGGGGGAGAGCAGACGCGCGGCCTCCGAGCTGCTCGCCGAGGCGATGGCTGAACCTGCCGCCCTGGTTCTGATCGACACGCCGCAGGCACGCACTGCTCAGCGCCTCGCGCAGACACTTGCGCAGATCCACGCCGGCGCCGCCCGTGGCGACTCGGCGCATGAGCTGCTCTGGATGGCGTGGGACAGGTCGCAGCTGGCGGGGCCGTGGCGGGAGCGGGCGCGCCTGGGCGGGGCGGAGGGAGCTGACGCTACCCGGTCATTGGATGCCTTGGTCGCACTGTTCGCGGCGGCCAAGCGATCGGCCGAGCGCGAGGACGAAGACCCCGCCAGGTTCTTTGCTGACATCCTCGGCAGCGAGGTGCCGGAGGACTCTCTCGCAGCCGCGCAGCGCCGGGGGGTCGTCGAGATTCTGACCCCGGCGGGCTCGTTGGGTCGGGAGTTCGAGGCGGTCGTGATCGCCGGCGTCCAGGACGGCGTCTGGCCGAATACCCGGCTGCGCGGGAGCCTTCTCGATGGCTGGCGCCTCGCCGACGAGTCCGAAGTCTGGCGTCACGGCGGGACGCCGCTAGCTCTTGACGTTCTCGACCGCCGGCGCAGCGTGCTGCATGAGGAGCTGCGATTGTTCGAGCGAGCGCTCACGCGTGCTCGCGCGCGCCTCCTCGTGACCGCCGTGGACGACGAGGACCAAGCACCCAGCGCCCTGTTCTCGTACCTGCCGGAACCGCCGCCGCGCCGCTCGGACCGGCATCCGCTCACCCTCCGCGGTGCCGTTGCCAGCTTCCGCCGAACACTCATCGAGACGACAGACCCCGCTGCCGCCGAGCACGCCGCAACGCAGCTGGCCGCGCTGGCTCGGGCAGGGGTGCCCGGTGCCGACCCCGCGTCGTGGTATGGCGTGACCGCGCGCACGGGGGAGGGTGGCATCCACGATCTGAGCCGCGCACCCGTCTCGATCTCCCCGTCGCGCGTGGAGGCTTTCGAGGAGTGCGGGCTGGACTGGGCGATTCGTGAGCTCGGTGGTGACTCGCGAACCTTCTCGGCGGGCCTCGGTACGATCTTGCACGCCGCGATGGAGACCGCGCCCGACGGGACCTTCGAACTCCTCGATGCCATCGTCGAAGAGCGGTGGGGAGAGCTCGATTTCGAAGCCGACTGGCTCTCCAAACAGGAACGCCAGTGGGCGACGACCCTCACACGCCGACTGGCGAGCTACCTGCGGGAATTCGCCGCCCGCGGGGGAGAAGTGGTCGGTGCTGAAGCGCGGTTTCGTATCGCGGTCGTCGCAGGCAGCGACGGGCCGTACGTCGAGGCGATCACCGCGCCGGGGTCGCCTCCGGAGGGAACCATCGCGATCATCAGCGGATCGATCGATCGCGTCGAGCGGTGGCTCGAGGATGCCGACCCTCGCGTTGCCGTGATCGACCTCAAGACGGGGCGATCCGAGCCGCGCGTTTCGGATGACAAGGTGGCGACCGACGCGCAGTTGGCGGCCTATCAACTCGCCGTGGGAGCCGGGGCGGTGCCCGGGGCTGAGCAGGGCCAGCTCGTGGGAGCTCGACTGCTGGTGCTCTCGAAGACGCTCAAGGGCTCGGATTACCGGATGGCGCAACAGCTGCCGCTGGACGCTGACACCCGGTCCGCACTACTTCATCGCATCGTCGCGGATGCCGAGGCGATGGCTGCCGACAGCTTCACCGCGTACCCCGACGCGCATTGCAACGACGATCACTTCGCGGTGTGCCGCCTTCATACCGTCAAGCCGGTGAGTGCCCCGTGACCGCGCTCTCATCAGGCGGCGCGCACCCTGCGGCCCGCCTGTCGTCACTGCAGATCGCCGAGCTTCTCGAGTTGCCCCCGCCCACCCAGCCGCAGCAGCGTGTGATCGAGGCGCCGCTGTCTCCCGTCCTCGTGGTGGCGGGCGCCGGAAGCGGCAAGACCGAAACGATGGCGGCGCGGGTCGTGTGGCTCGTGGTCAACGGCGTCGTCCGCCGCGACGAGATTCTCGGCTTGACCTTCACGCGCAAGGCCGCGGGCGAGCTTGCCGAGCGGATCGAGCGGCGGCTCGCCCGCATTGATGCTCTGACCCGCGCGGGCAGGATCGAGTCGGCGACCCAGATGGATGCCGAACACCTGCTTCTTCGCCCACGTGTGTCGACCTACAACGCGTTCGCGGACTCGCTCGTGCGCGAGCACAGCGCCAGGATCGGACGCGACCCCGATGCTGCGCTGCTGAGCCCCTCGGCATCCTGGCTGCTCGCGCGGCGCATTGTGATCTCCTCGCGCGATCCACGGCTCGCCGACCGTGAGGACCGGTTCGGCACTGTCGTCGACAGCCTGCAGCGGCTCTCCGGCGAGGTTCTGGATCACGGCGTCGACCTCGACGAGCTGGCCGCGTTCGGCGACCGTGTCGCTCGCACCATCGAGCCAGCCTGCAACCCGGCCTTGGCATCCCCCGGCGACATCGAGAAGTTCCACACGGCGATGAGCGCGCTTCCCCTCCTCGCCGGGCTTGTCCGTGACTACACGCGGGCAAAGGCTGCCCAGGGAACCGTGGACTACGCAGACCAGGTCTCGGGTGCGCTCCAGATCGTGACAGCTGCACCATCGGTTGCCGACGAGGTTCGCGGTCAGTACCGCGTTGTGCTGCTCGATGAGTATCAAGACACCTCGGTCCAGCAGACCCAACTGCTCGCCGAGTTGTTCGCCGACGGTGCCGTCATGGCGGTCGGCGACCCGCATCAGTCGATTTACGGGTGGCGGGGCGCCAGCGCAGACAACCTCGCGTCCTTCCCCGCAGCGTTCGCCCGCACCACCGCCTGCACGAACGTGGCCCTCATGACCAGCTGGCGCAACGACGCGCTCATTCTGGACGCCGCCAACGCGCTCATTGCCGACCACGGCGCTCGCGGCATCCAGATCCCGCCCCTCGAGCCTCGGCCGGGGGCGCCCGCCGGTCACGTGGGGCACGTGTATGCGAACACGATCGATGACGAAGCTGCAGAGGTCGCGGCTTTCTTCGCGCGGTTGCGCGCTGAGCATGAGGCAACACGCAGAGGGCGGGGCGGCGATGCTCATTCGGGTGCCATTCTCTTCCGCACCAAGCGCCACATGACGGTGTTCGCCGACGCGCTTGCAGAGCAGGGGATCCCACACCGCATCCTGGGTCTCGGTGGGCTGCTCTCCACTCCCGAGGTCGTTGACGTCGTCGCCGTGCTGCGCGTGTTGGACGATCCGCGTCAGGGGTCCGCGCTCATCCGCATCCTGTCGGGTCCGCGCTTCGGGGTCGGGCTGTCGGACCTGGCAGCCCTCCGCCGGCTCGCAGACACCCTTGCACGGCGCGGGGCCGATCTCACTCCGCTTGCACCGGAGGTACTCGCACGGATGCGGGACTCGGTTGGGCCCGACGAACAGGCATCGATCGTCGACGCACTCGACAGGATCCGTTCGCTGCGACCCGACAGCGGACTGCTCTCGGATTTCAGTCCTGACGGCGTCGAGCGGCTTCGGGGCGCGTCCGGCATGTTCCACCGCCTGCGCGGCGTGGTCGGTGGTCCGATCCCCGAAGTGATCCGAGCGATTGAACGCGAGCTGCTGCTCGATATCGAACTCGCGGCGAACGAGACTCGCGGCGGGGCAGGTCTTGCTACTGCGCAGCTGAGATCGTTCCTCGACGAGATCCAGGGGTTCCTCGCCGTCGATGAGCGAGGGTCGCTCTCGAGCCTGCTCGCGTGGCTTGACCATGCCGAAGAGACTGACGAGCTCATGCCGCGCACCGAGCCGCCCGAGCCGGGCGTCGTTCAGCTGCTCACCATCCACGGTGCCAAGGGATTGGAATGGGACGCCGTCGCGGTCGTGCGGATGGTGCAGGACGAACTGCCGGCGCGGCCCCGGTCGACGCAGGGATGGATGGGGTACGGCACGCTGCCCTATCGGTTCCGCGGTGATCGTGCCGCACTTCCGGCGCTCGCGTGGGAGGGGGCGACAGACCGAAAGGCGCTACGGACTGAGATCACGCAGTTCAAGGCATCCGTCAAAGATCACCTCGCCGCTGAGGAGCGACGGCTGGCCTACGTCGCAGTGACCCGGGCGCGCAGTGATCTGCTGTTGACCGGCTCGCGGTGGGGAGGGCAGCGCGACCAGCGCGGTCCCAGCGTCTTCCTCGATGAGATCGGGGCCGCCCTGGGGTGGGAATCCACCGGCTCGACTGACGACAGCGCGAATCCCTACGAGGACCGCCGTGGGCCCGCGGTGACCTGGCCCATGGACCCGCTCGGGACACGCGCCGACCGGGTCCATCGCGCGGCGCAGCGAGTGCGACACATTCTGGATCGGTGGCAGACGGAGCGCTCCGTCGAGCCGGACATCGATCCTGAGGTTGTGCAGCTGCTGGCAGAACGCGACGAGCGTGCCGCGCTGCATCGTACCGCCAGCGAGGGACCCCGCCGGGTCGCTGCTTCACGCTTCAAGGACTTCGTCGTCGATGCCGGCGCTGCGCTTGACGATTTCGTCCGTCCCATGCCGGAACGGCCGTACCGCGCGACGACGCTCGGGACGCGCTTCCATGCCTGGGTCGAGTCCCGGTCGGGCAAGACGGGCAGCGGATCGTCCCTGGACGATGCGCTGTGGGAGCTCGACCTCGACGACGAGGGCATCGACCTCGGCAGAGACGACGCTAGCGCCGCGGAGTCGGAGGACGCGGCCCTGACCCGGCTCCAGGAGACATTCCTGCGCTCCGAATGGGCGGGGCTCGCTCCGATCGAGGTGGAAACAGAGATAGACATGTCCCTGCGCGGTGCGACGGGGGTGGAGCAGATCATCTGCAAGCTCGATGCGGTCTACCGGCGTGAGGATCGCGGCGGAAGGATCGAGATCGTCGACTGGAAGACCGGTGCCCCGCCGCGATCGGAAGCCGACCGGAGCAACCGGATGCTGCAGCTCGCGCTGTATCGCCTCGCCTATCACAAGCGCACGGGCGTGCCCCTGGACGAGATCGACGTGGTGCTCTACTACGTCGCCGACGATCTCACGATCCGGTCCGACCGGATCTACTCGGAACCGGAGCTTGCCCACCTCTGGAACGCCGCGCGCGCCGCGCGGGCCGGCTCGTCAGCGTCAGAACCGTCCTCGGACCTGAACAGCGCCGACGAGGCTGTCGCCGGAAGGATGATGGGAGCCGTGACGAGGTCGGACGACACAGCGCTCTCACGCTCGCTCTCCAGCGCTGGCACTGACTCGTCATCCGCTGCTGACGAGTCACCTTCTGCATCGGGCGTGTCGGACGACTCGTTGATCTGAGCGTCGTCGTCGGCGGGGAGCCACATCGCGAGTTCTTCCGGATCGTACGCGTCTGTGTGCATCGACGTGTCTGCAGGCTGCGCCTCGGTACCAGCGAGCGCTGCCGACGTGTCGGGAACGCTACCCAGCACCGCCATGGCATCGTCCATACCCGACGTCGTCCGAACAACCAGATCGTCGCCACCCACGGTGTCGGCCAGCGACGAGAGCAGTGCTTCGGCGTCGGCCACGATCGCGCGATCGTCAGCGTCGTGGCCGTGCACGAGCCACGTCGCGAACTCGAGCTCTGCGTGCAGGCGAGCACGGGAGCGCAGCAGGCTGTCTGGGGCTCGGCTGCTTGCGGCGACGTAGGCGTCCAGGACATCGCCGGCCGCCGCGGGTGCCGAAGCCAGCCACTGCAGGTCGACTGCCGGATCGCCGACCGCGACGGCGTGCCAATCGGCGACGCCGACCACGGTGGGAACCCCGCCCTGATCGGCGAGGAAGAAGCTGGAGGATGACGCGCCGCCAAGGACCACGGTCGGTTCGAAGCGCCAGAGGTCATCGTCGGCGATTGCTCGACGCCACCTCGACACGAGCGCGCGCGGCATCCGCTTGGTGTGCTCGGCCCGGTCAACAAGGCGCGATGCTTCGTCTCTGACCTGCTCCGCCGAACGAACCACCAAGCCCGCCTCGCGAGCCCACGACACGGGGAGGGCGTGTGTGGCGGCGAGAGCTTCGGCCAGTGCTGGGGCAACGCCGGGGCCGGCGGGAACCTCGCCAGGATCCACGCGATAGCCGGCAATGAAGCTCGTGATCACGGCTGTGTCATCTGCAAGGGGTACTTCGCCGAGCAGTTCGGGTGCAGCGTACGGCAGCAACGCGCGCACGCCGGGCGTGAGCGCCCGCAGGGCCCGCGCGTCGGCGCGGAGGTCGTCAGCGGCCTCCGGGTCGGTTGCCGCCCGGATGACGACCTGCGCGCCCGTGTCGAGGGTCGCCTGCACGGCGTCCACGCGGCCCGTCGAGTTCTCGGTCAGCGGGGCCACGGCGACGATGTCGGCATCCGGCGCGACGGCTGAGACCGCCGCGGCTAGAGTGAACAGGGTGCGCGCCATGTGCCCAGGGTAGGTCTGGCAAGCGCCGCAGCCGTCGCGCCACGCCCTTGAGGGAGGTCCTCGTTCTCATGCGCTCCTTCGCCGTCCCGCCACTGGCCCGCGGCGGGTTCGACCGAGCTGAGCACCGCAGAACGGCGATCGGATCCGCGCCGGATGACGCAGCTCTCGTGCTTCCGGTGCACCGCGACAACGCTCCGGTGATCGCTCGCGATGGAGATGCGCCGGCCTTGCAGTGGTGGCCGAGCACCGACCCAGCGCTGGCAGGAGCCGACGGCGAGTACGCGTTCCTCGGTGCCGGACCCGATGGCACCGACCGCTGGGTTCTCGCCCTCCGCGAGGTTCCGTCGGGGCTGGATGACGGGGTCTCCTGGGCGTCGCTGCGCGTCATCGGGGGGGAGCTCGGCGACGCCGACGGCGGGGCTTTCGTTGCGGCAGTGAGTCTTGGGCGCTGGCTGCTTGATTCGGCGCACTGTCCCCGCTGCGGGTCGATGAGCACGCTGCAGTCCGGCGGCTGGTCGCGGCGCTGCCCCTCGTGCGAGCAGGACCTCTTTCCCCGCACTGATCCCGCCGTCATCGTCGCTGTCACCGACCCTGCCGGCACCCGGCTGTTGCTCGGGTCCCACGTTGCCTGGGGAATGGGGAGGTTCTCGTGCTTTGCCGGGTTCGTCGAGGCCGGCGAATCCCTCGAGGCGGCGGTCACCCGAGAGATTCTCGAGGAGGCTGGCGTCCGCATCGAGGACATGACCTACGTTGCATCCCAGGCATGGCCCTACCCGCGCTCGCTCATGGTCGGCTTCAGCGCAGTCACCAGCACCGAGATCCCCGTCGCCGATGGCGAGGAGATCATCGAGGTCCGCTGGTTCGATCGCGCTGAGATCGGGGCCGCACTGGCGCGCGAGTCGGATGTGCAGCTTCCCGGGCCCAGTTCCATCGCGCGCACCCTCATCGAGCAGTGGTATCGGTCGGCGCAGCAGTGAACGCGCTCGAGGGTCTTGACGAGCAGCAGCGGGAGGCGGTGACAGCGCTGCGCGGGCCGGTGTGCGTGCTCGCCGGCGCCGGCACCGGCAAGACACGCGTGATTACCCGGCGGATCGCGCACGGCGTCGACACTGGAGCGTACTCGCCGGGTCGTGTCATGGCGCTCACGTTCACCAGCAAGGCCGCGGGTGAGTTGCGAGGCAGGCTCCGGATGCTGGGCGTCGACGGGGTGGCGGCCCGTACCTTCCACAGCGCAGCCTTGGCCCAGCTCAACTACTTCTGGCCCACGCTTGCCGGCGATCGGCCGCCGGCGATCATCGACAACAAGGTGCGGGTGCTCGCGCACGCTGCCGACGGCATCGGCCTGGAACTGGACACGCCGACGCTGCGCGACGTCGCCGCCGACATCGAGTGGCGCAAGGTCACGATGCGCACGATCGACGAGTACGCGCGCATTCGAGCGGGCGCCACCGTCGGAAGGCTGCCGGTCTCGACGGCAGCTGAGCTTCACCGGGCCTACGAGGCACTCAAGGACGAGCGTCGACAGATGGATTTTGAGGACGTGCTCCTGGCGTGCGCCGGGATGCTTGAGAGCGAGGCCCACGTGGTGGCCGCCGTCCGCGAACAGTACCGGCACTTCACCGTCGACGAGTATCAGGACGTGTCTCCGCTCCAGCAGCACCTGCTCGAGCTATGGGTGGGGGAGCGGCGCGATCTCTGCGTGGTCGGTGACGCGAGCCAGACCATCTATTCGTTCGCCGGCGCAGACCCGAGATTTCTCATCGAGTTTCCACGGCGGTGGGACGACGCCCGCGTTGTCGAACTGCACCGCAACTATCGTTCGGATGCCGCGGTGCTGGCCGTGGCCAACGATCTCATGCGAGAACGCCCGGGGGCCGTGCACCTGACGGCGGCGGCGGCGAAGACAGCACCGTCGTCCCCGCCGACCGTGTCGACCTATCGGGACGAGGCCGACGAAGCGCGGGGCGTGGCCCTGCGCATCGCTGAGCAGCTGCGGGCGGGCGCGGATCCGGCATCCATCGCCGTCCTCTACCGCACCGGAGCGCAGTCTGCGGAGATCGCGGCGGCGCTGGCCGACGCCGGGATCGCGACAACGGTGCTGGGCGGTCGCCGATTCTTCGACCTTCCCGAGGTGCGCCAAGCGGTGCTGGCGCTGCGCGGCGCGTCGGTCGCACCGTTGGAGCGAGGCTTCATCGACGCCGTCCGCGACATCCTCCGATCCCTGGGCATGACCGACCAAGCGCCTCCCGCGGGCGGAGCCGTGCGTGAATCGTGGGAAGCGCGCGCGGCGATCCTGCGGCTTGCCGAAGAGGCACCGGCCGGAACGACCATGCGTTCGTTCACCGACGAGCTCATGTCCCGCGCGCGGACGCAGGACGAACCGACCCTTCGTGCTGTCACCCTCGCGACCCTGCACGCGGCCAAGGGTCTGGAGTGGGACCACGTGTACCTCGTCGGTCTTGCCGAAGGGTTGCTGCCGATCGCATACGCTACCCACTTCGAGCAGATCGACGAAGAGCGCCGCCTTGCCTACGTCGGCATCACGCGGGCACGGCGATCCCTGTCGCTGTCGTGGTCCGCGGGATCGCGGGGGCGCTCGCCGTCGCGCTTTCTGCAAGAGATCCGCACAAGCACTCGGGATGCCGCTCCCACTGCCGGTGCTCGGCGCCGGCTGTGAGCGTCAGTCGCACACTCAGCCCGCCGCGACCTGCGAGCAGCAGCCTGCCGGTGTGAAGGGCTGCCTCGGCGGCAAGCGTTGCCGGGCCCGCCGGATCGCCCCGTCCGATCAATTGCGCAGTCACCAGCGGCCATGCCGGATCGCGGTCGCGTTCGTGAGCTGCGACGCAGCCCAGACACGCGCTCTGGCCCGGCAGAACGAGCGGACCGATCTCGGACTCGCCAGCGCCCAGGACGATCCCGATGTGCGGGATGTCCTCGCGCATCCAGGTGGCAGCTCGGCGCGGATGCAGCCCGTGCGCGGCAACCATCACGACGGCATCCTGGTCCCGCGACGTGTTCGTCGACGCGTCGATCCCGAGGTCCTGCAGTCCGTCGCGGATGTGCGGCCCGTACCGGGCCGCGGGATCGTCGACCACCTCAACTCCGACGCGCAAGGCGGTCCCGCTGCTGACGATGACGGGGCTCAGCCGGCCAAGCAGCGCGTCCACGTCGGCTGCCGCAACCCCGAGGGATCGGGCGAGCGCGCCCACGCCGACCTCCGCGATGCCTTTGCCCAGCTCGCGGATCACCTGCAGCTGCCAGAGCGCCGGCTCATCGAGCCGCACGCGATCACTCCTGCCGAACTGGAGCATCGTCGGGGTGCGCCACAGGGGCGGGTAGGCGGGGTCGATGCGCAGCATGTCCCGATTGTCCGGGGCGAGTGGGCCGCGGCGGTGGCGCTGTCCACAGAAATCTCCCGGCGCGGCGAGGACTTCTCCTGGGGAGGAGCGGTCCTCGCGCCGGCGCTGAAAGCGCCAGTATTGCGTGCCTAGACGGGTTGCTCGTCCGGACCGTCTTCGGCCGGGCCGCCGTCTTCGCCTGAGAGCAGTCGAGCCAGCGCGTCGTCGAACTCGTCCGGTGCTGGTTCTTCACCGCGGGCGCGGGCCTCGAGCCGCGCAATCAGGGCGCTCGGGTCGTCGATGTCGGCGGCCGTGGGAACCAGGTCGGGTGAGTCCCACAGTTCGTCTCGCGCCTCGATGCCGACGGCATCCGTGATCGCGCGCCACATGCTCGCGGCTTCACGGATGCGGCGGGGACGAAGCTCCAGTCCGACCAATGTTCCGAGCGCCTGTTCAGCCGGCCCGCCGACGGCGCGGCGCCGTCGCACCGTCTCGGCGATGCGGTCGGCTGCCGGCAGGCGGGTCGTGGCCTGCGCCGTCACGACGTCAACCCAGCCCTCGATCGTCGCCAGCATCGTCTCCAAGCGGGCAAGGGCTGCTTGCTGTGACTCGGACCGTTCCGGCAGCAGCGCCCCGCTTTCCAGCGCCTCGCGCAGCTCTTCGGGGTGCTGCGGATCGAACCGGCCTGCCAGCTCCTCGAGCGCTCCGGTATCGACCCGGACTCCGCGCGCGAAGTCCGATACCTGCGAGAGTACGTGCAGTCGCAACCATCGTGCGTGCCGGAACAGTCGCGCGTGCGCGAGTTCACGGGTGGCGATGTAGAGCGCGAACTGGTCGTCGGGGATCTCGAGATCCTTCGCGAGCTGCGCGTAGTTCTGGGGCACAACGGCGGCCTGGCCGTCGGGCAGCAGTGGGATGCCGACATCGCCACCGCTGACGACCTCTGTCGAGAGGTTTCCGACGACGGTTCCCAGCTGTGCCGCGAATAGAGAACCACCGATCGTGCGCATCACCCGCCCGGCACCGGCGATCATCTGCTGCATCTCGGGAGGTGACTGCTCTTGGAGCGCCGCAGTGAAGGCATCCGCGATGCTTGTCGCGACCGGCTCAGCCAGCTCCTGCCACACGGGCAGGGTGGCTTCTACCCAACCGCCGCGGGTCATGGTCACTCCCGGACCCGGGAGGTCCGAGATCGTCGTGGCTTCGCCGAGCCAGAGGGATGCGAGGGTGAAAGCGTCGTCGGCTGCCGAGCGGTCGGCAGCGGTGATCCCCGCGCCGTCCTTGTTCGCGATGTGCAGCGCCTGCGTCGTGGCGGCATCCCAGGAGATCCCGCCCTCGCCAGCGGAGGCCATCGCGCCCTGCAGTTGTTGCATGGCTCGCTGGATCATCGCGGGATCGAACCCCATCTTCTGCAGTTCGGCGAGCTGATCGCTGCCCATGCCGGCCTGGCCGAACAGCTGCCGGAACAGCTCGGGCAGGTCGTCGTCGGGGTTCCGGTCGTCGTCAGCCACGGGTGCCGCCTTTCAGCCGGTTCTTGAGCTTGGCCTCTACGCTAGTCGCACGAATGATCGCACCCGCGGGCCCCACCTGAATCGCCTTACGCCGGTCGCGAACGACGGCCGAGAGGATGACGTGGCGCTGTTCGACGAGAACGTATCGGTGACGCCTGCGCGGCGGGCGCCCATCAATCGCCGCACGCGCGTGGGACTGTGGGCGCTCGTGGTCGCGCTGCTGGCCTTGCTGGCGATGTCGTTCCTGCCCACCGCATACGTCATCGAGCTTCCCGGCCCGGTCTACAACACGCTCGGCACCGTCACCACGAGCGACGGTGATGAGGTTCCGCTCATCGAGGTCTCGGGAGCTGAGACCTACCCGACTTCCGGCGCCCTGGACCTCCTGACCGTCCAGATCGCGGGAAGCCGCGAGCGTCCGCCGTCGTGGTTCGACCTCGCGGTCGCCTGGTTCGACCCGTCCCGCGCCGTCGTCCCGATCGACTCGGTCTTCCCCGAGGGGCAAACCAGCGAACAGCGCAGCGAGCAGTCAGCCGCTCTCATGGTCGACTCCCAAGAGGAGGCCACGGCTGCAGCCCTGACCGAGCTCGGCTATGACATCGGCACGCAGGTCTCGGTGGTCTCTGTCGGTGAGGATGCCGCAGCAAACGGCATCCTGGAAGAAGGCGACATCGTGCTGCGCGCCGATGGCGAGCCGGTGACCGATGCATCGGCCTTGCGCGAGCAGGTACAACAGGGCGGAGGGGCCCCGTTGAGCTTCGACATCCTGCGGGACGGGGAGCCTCTGACGGTCGAGGTCACGCCGGTTGCCACCACCGTGGACGGGCAGACGATGTGGCTCATCGGAATCACCCTCATCACCGACTACGACTTCCCGATCGACGTCACGATCCAGCTGAACAACGTCGGCGGGCCGAGCGCGGGGATGATGTTCGCGCTGGGGATCATGGACACACTGACCCCGGGGAACCTCAACGGCGGCCAGAACGTTGCGGGTACCGGAACGATCACCGCTGACGGGACCGTGGGGCCGATCGGCGGCATCCAGCAGAAGATGTGGGGTGCATACCGGGCTGACGCCGACTACTTCCTCGCACCCGCCGCCAACTGCTCGGAGGTCGTGGGCGAGGTTCCCGGCGACCTGCAGGTGTTCTCGGTTCAGACTCTCGATGACGCGCTGAGCGTTCTCGACACGATCAGTTCCGGTGGAGACCTGGCGCAACTCCCGACCTGCGAGTGAGTGCCGGGCCGAACGAGCAAGGTCGCTCAGAGCGAACAGGATCAGGGCATCTGTACGGCGATCGCTCAGAAGCTGCCGCCTAGGATGAAACGGTGACCACGACCTCAGCGCCGAACAGGGCCACGCCTTCGCCGTCCCGCCGCATCCTCGCCATCTCCCTTGCGATCATTGCCGCGCTCGTTGTCGGCTTCTTCATCTTCGCGAGCCTGTACGCAGATTGGCTCTGGTATGACCAGCTCGGGTTCCAGGAGGTCCTGGTCACGCAGTGGGTAGGCCGCGTGATCATGTTCGTCATCGGCTTCCTCGGGATGGCAGTTCCGGTCTGGGTCACGATTCAGCTCGCCTATCGGTTGCGACCGGTCTACGTCCGCCTGAGTTCGCAGTTGGATCGCTACCAAGAGGTGGTCGAGCCACTGCGTCGCCTCGCGATGTGGGGTATCCCCGTCTTCTTCGGCTTCTTCGCGGGATTCGCGGCATCCACGCAGTGGCAGACCACCTGGCTGTGGCTCAACGGCGTTGCCACCGATGTCACGGACCCGATCTTCAACCTCGACACCGGCTTCTACATGTTCGCGATGCCGTTCTACAGCGCGCTGCTCGGCTTCGTCTCCGCGGTCCTGCTGGTGAGCCTGCTCGTGACCGTCGTCGTGTCCTACCTTTACGGCTCGGTCCGGGTGGGCCAGCGTGAACTGCGGATCTCGAAGTCCGCTCGTATTCAGATCGCCGTGATCGCGGGGCTTTACGTCTTGGTCCAGGGCGTGAGCCTGTGGCTGGATCGCTATCTGCTGATGGTGCAGAACGATGACCGCATCACCGGCCCGGCCTATACGAGCGTCAACGCTGTCATCCCGGGTCTGTCGATCCTCGCCATCAGCGCGATCGTCGTGGCGATTCTCTTCTTCGTCACGGCCATCATCGGTCGCTGGCGGTACCCGCTGGTTGCCACCGCGGTCCTCGTGGTCGCCACAGTCGTGGTCGGCGTCGGTTACCCCTGGGTGGTCAACACGTTCCAGGTAACCCCGAACAAGATCAACTACGAGGCGCAGTACTACCAGTACAACATTGACGCCACGAAGGCCGCCTATGGTGTCAGCGATCTCGAGCAGATGGAGTTCTCGGCAGCAACCGATGCCGAGGCCGGGCAGTTGCGTGAGGATGCCGCAACGACAGCGCAGATCCGCATCATGGACCCGACGATCATCCCCCCGACGGTGCGGCAGCTCGAGCAGTACCGTGCGTACTATCAGTTCCACAATCCGCTCGACGTCGACCGGTACGAGATCGACGGCCAGTCGCAGGACACCGTCGTCTCGGTGCGCGAACTCGACGTGAACCAGCTGGATGCCGCGGCGCAGACCTGGCAGAACACGAGCCTCATCTACACCCACGGTTACGGACTGGTCGTTGCCAAGGGCAACGACCGCACCACCGAGGGCGAGCCGGTCTTCCTCGAGCGCGGAATCCCGGCCTCGGGGTTCCTCTCCGATCAGGAGGACTTCGAGCCGCGCGTCTACTTCGGTGAGATGTCGCCCCAGTACTCGATCGTCGGGGCCCCTGAGGGAACGGCGCCTATCGAGCTTGACTACCCGACCGGCTCCTCCGAAGGCTCTGGCGACGTCAAGACGACGTTCGAAGGAGACGGCGGCCCGAGCGTCGGGAGCGTCTTCAACCGTCTGATCTACGCGCTGAAGTTCCAGTCCGAGCAGATCCTCTTCTCTGACGACATCAACGAGGACTCCCAGATCCTCTACGACAGGGACCCCGCGACGCGCGTGCAGAAGGTTGCGCCGTACCTGCAGCTGGACTCCGATCCGTACCCGAGCGTCGTCGACGGTCGAATCGTGTGGATCATCGACGGGTACACCCGCAGCGCGAACTACCCGTACTCGTCGACGGTGAGCCTGCAGGAGGCGATCTCGGATTCGAACACGACGCAGCAGCGCTTCGGCCTGGACAACATCAACTACATCCGAAACTCGGTGAAGGCCACCGTCGACGCCTACGACGGATCCGTGACCCTGTACGCGTGGGATGAGACGGACCCGGTGCTGCAGACGTGGCAGAAGGTCTACCCCTCGACGCTCAAGCCGATCTCCGAGATGTCGGCAGACCTCATGAGCCACGTGCGGTACCCGACCGATCTGTTCAAGGTGCAGCGCGCGATCCTCGGTGTGTACCACGTGAGCGATGCACAGTCGTTCTACCAGCGCGACAACGCGTGGGAGACGCCGAACGACCCGCAGAACGACTCTGAGCTCCAGCCGCCGTACTACCTGTCGATGCAGATGCCGGGTCAGACCTCGCCGTCGTATTCGATGTTCACGACATTCATTCCGTCGGCCGAGGCTGGCAACGCCCGAAACGTGCTCATGGGCTACCTCGCGGTGGACTCGAACGCCGGAGACGACGCGGGAACCCTGCGGGATGACTATGGCAAGCTGCGGATGCTCGTCATCTCCGCGGACACCACGGTGCCAGGCCCCGGCCAGGTGCAGAATACGTTCAACTCCGACCCGTTGATCTCGTCGCAGATCAACCTGCTGAAGCAGGGACAGTCGGACGTGCTGAACGGCAACCTGCTCACCCTGCCGGTCGGTGGCGGGCTGCTCTATGTGCAGCCGGTCTTCGTGCAGTCATCGGGGGCGACAAAGCTGCCGACGCTGCAGAAGGTGCTCGTGTCGTTCGGTAACGACATCGCGTTCGAAGACACCCTGTCCGAAGCTCTCGATGCCCTGTTCGGTGGCGACGCCGGTGCCACCGGTGGTGACAGCGACGTGACGCCCACACCGGGAGCCACGACGCAGCCGACGCCCGCGCCGACCCCGTCGGAGACGACGACGCCGACCGAGCCCACCGATGCGTACCAGGTGGCGCTGCAGGAGGCTCAGCAGGCCATGTTGGACCGGGATGCGGCGCTGAAGGCCGGTGATCTGACGGCTTTCGCCGAGGCTGACGCCCGGCTGACGGCGGCAGTGGAGCAGCTCATCGCCCTGGGCGGGCAGTAAGCCCCGCTCAGGCGGTGAGAATCCGGTCAAGTCCCGTGGCGTGGTGTCACTCCGTTGTTTCCTGTTGGTG